>Ga0209517_10001814_pt1 | contig 31325 bp, 34 predicted proteins | sample PeaSoiMetSII2010_FD_187695 | JGI IMG/M metagenome (GOLD analysis project Ga0209517, IMG submission 187695) | Peat soil microbial communities from Weissenstadt, Germany - SII-2010 (SPAdes) (version 2) | ecosystem: Environmental > Terrestrial > Soil > Wetlands > Peat | place: Germany...
CAGCTCGCGTCCTTCCGCGCCCAGCCACACAGCGAGCCCCTCCCCGCCCAGCCAGGCAAGGAGCCAAGCCCGCAAGCCCGGTAGGACGCCGTGGCTGGGAAGACCACTGCCGGGACCCAACCGCGCGGAGCTTGGCGAGTTCCTTGTGGCATCAGTCCGGAGATCATCTTGAGCCGCGATCTCTCGCAACCCCTAGGTGTACAGCCGGCTGGCGCTGCCGAGCACCGGAACGCTCATACCTGGCGGATCCGCCGGACAATGCGCCCACCCAGCGCGCTCACCGCACCGGGGCCGACGAAATCGGAGGCGCGGACCTCGGCGACCCGCCCCGCGCCGCCTGCCGGTCCCGGCCCGGCCGCACCAGGACCGAGCGCAGCCAGTGCAGCATCGCCCATGCCGTCTGGTAGGAGCCGATGTCCAGCGCGCGGCAGGCCGCGCGCTCAGATGCCGTCCTTCCGGGTGGCGAACGGCCAGCATGTGGTGAACCCAGACCGTCAGCATGGTGGTCCGGGTCCGGTCGTTACCGGGCCTTGGGCGGGGCCTTGGGAACGAAGGGCAGGAGCTGGTCGCCTCCCTTGCTGACCACCGCGTAGCTGGCCTCCGGCATCTCCACCCAGGCGCCGGGCAGATCACCGACCGGCTCGGAGACCACTAGCCGCGCGTCATCAGACACCTCGCGCAAGATCTCCCGCTCGGGATACTGCTGCCGGAGCGTGCGGACGTCGCGGGTGAAGAACAGCGACCGCGACTTGCCCTCGCTGGAGTAGCGGAACGCCCACAGGCTCTCCCCGTCGGTGGTGGCGATGGTTCCCTGGAACGGGTAGGTGACGCCCCGCGCCCGCCCGCATGCCTCGACGAACCCGATGGCGCGCGCGACAGCCTCCGGCGGGTCGTCGGTTAGGCCGAAGGTAAGCGCCAGGTAGAACAAGACCTCGGTGTCGGCTTGCCCCTTAATCTCCGGGAACAGCGACTCGTCGACCGCCAGCACCAGGTCGCGCTTGATCGCCGCAAAGCCGTCGATGAACCCGTTGTGCATGAACAGCCACTGACCGTGGCGGAAGGGATGGCAGTTCGTCTGCTGGACGGCCGACCCGATCGCCGCCCGGATGTGCGCGAAGAACAGGTGAGAACTAATGTGACCCGCGAGCTCGCGCAGGTTCTGGTCATTCCAGGCCGGCTCGATACTGCGGAAGACACCCGGGACCGGCGCGGCGTCATACCAGCCGACGCCGAACCCGTCGCCGTTGGTCGTCTCGGCCCCGAGCCTGGAATGCAGGCTCTGGTCGATCAGCGAGTGGACCGGGGTGTAGAGCACCTGCGTGAGCAGGACGGGTGAGCCCGTGTAGGCGAGCCAGCGGCACATGCGTCGCTCCCTTCGGTGGTGGGTCAGAGCGGCGAGCGGTCAGAATCTCGCACCCGCCATAAACAAGGCCAATGGAACGCGGCGACATCCACGGCGCCAGCGGCACGGCCTGGCCGACAGGATCCTCAAGGCTGATCAGCGAAACACTCATCCGCTGCCCTCCCCTGGGAAAAACTGGCCGGCCTCCGGGAAGTCTCCGGTGCACCGGGCCGCCCCGCAGGCAACCCAGCCCTGCCAACTTGAGCGACCCTGGCCAGCATTGATGAGGGCCGAAAGTCCCACTCCGTCAGGGCCGAGGTCCCAGCCAGATAGCACACGCCAGCCTAGGCGGCGAGTAACCAGACTCCAGCTGGACAGACGATGCGCACGACCTGATCGCGGCGGGCCGACGAGGATCATCCCGCACGCGACGGCCGTCCCCGGCTCTGCGCCATCTCCCGGGTGAACCAAGATCACATCTCAGGACTCCCGCAATGCTCCGGACTGCCATACGCCGACGACACCGCCGGGCGGCGCTGCGGCAGTGGCCGGCAGCGCGAGGAGCGGGCCTATATAGCAGAACGACGTTCAAGACCTGGGGCCGCCGTCCGCTGTGCCAGCGAGGTGCGGTACCGAAGCCGCATCGTCGCCGATCCGCTCGCGCGCGCGGTCACCCAGCTGGTGGCCGGAACCCCTCATCCTGGGGGGCGTTGGCTGTCGCGACCTGCTCGCCGGCCAGGTGCGCGCCGCGGACGATCAGATAGGTGAACACGCCAAATGAACGGCAGCACGATCACGAAGATCAGCCAGCCCACCTTGGCCCAGGCGCTGAGGTCATGGCCCCGGAGGATGCTGAAGATGACCCAGACGACCAGGACGATCAGCATCCAGGCGAACAGCTCTAGCATGGTCAAGAACAGTTTCCACAACGGATAGTTCGCTGTGACCCTCACCACCGTCCGGGGGTACGGAGGCCCCTCAGCATAAGTCTCGGTGGACTCCCCAAGCCCCTGCTGCTCGCTGGCCCGGGCCCGGCCCGCCAGGCCCCCGGTCCTGCTGTCCGCCGCTCATCGGCATTCGTCGTGGTGGACGGCGGCGAGCATCGCGGCGTGCTCCAGCGGGAGCAGCGGGCTGTCCGGCTGGCAGCCTTCCCGGACCCACTGATCGGACAGGTCCATCGCCCGGGCCCGGGACGCGCTCAAGCAGATGCGCGTCCTCCTCGCAGCGGACCCCATGGACCCCGGATACCGCAGGCTGTTCTACTGCCGGTATGCAGATGACCACCTGCTGGGGTTCACCGGGCGCAGCTCACCCTGTCCCCCCCGGCAGAGACCGGGTAACACCGCCGGCTACACCGGGGACGACGAAACATCGCGGAGGCCACCAGTTCCCGGCCCCGTAAGGCAGCACCGGATGAACCCGCTGGGACCTTATCTCTAAGGCGGAAAGAAGGAGGAATAGTCAAGACCTGTGGATTGGCGTGCCACGATGAGGCGGCACGATCAGTTGAAGGAAGGGGACGACGTTGCCGGAGCGATCAGGAACCCTCGCTGACGATCCGTTCGGTGGCCGGCACCCGACCAGTCACGAACGGCTGACGGGACTGCCCTGGGATGCGTCGTACCGCGACGGCCCTGCGCCTTGGGATATCGGCCAGCCGCAGCCGGCAATAGTGCGTCTGGCATCCGGAGGCGGATTCGCCGGAGCGGTGCTCGATGCGGGCTGCGGGACCGGCGAGAACGCCCTTCACGTCGCCTCGCTGGGATTGCCTGTCCTGGGCGTTGACGTGGCTGAGACGGCACTGGCGATCGCCCGGGCGAAGGCCAGCGACCGCGGGATCGAGGTTGAGTTCGCTGCGGCTGACGCGTTCCAGCTGGAGCGTCTGGGGCGCAGGTTTGACACGGTGCTGGACTGCGGGCTGTTCCATACCTTCGATGGCGGCGAGCGACCAGGATACGTGGCGAGCCTGGCGTCGGTGATCGAGCACGATGGAACCCTGTATGTGCTGTGTTTCAGTGACGATGGTCCCGGTACTGGCCCGCACCCCGTCAGCCAGGAAGAGCTGAGAGCGGCGTTCAGCTCCGGCAATGGATGGAATGTCGCCGCCATCGAACCGGACCGGGTTCAGACGAGATACCACGACGACGGCGCACCGGCCTGGTTCGCGACAATCAAACGGATCTAGACTGCGGGACTGGCCGGCCTGGTGAGCGATCCCGTGCCGTCACTCATGACTCATTTCCCGTGACATCCGTCATGGCGAGATCAGGATCTGTCGCACTGGGGCCGAAGCCGCTGCCTGCCTAGCGTTGCGGATATGACGACAAGCGATCAGCAAATGGCCTCGGCTCGCAACCGAAACCGGCTGCAGTCCGCGGCGAAAATCGTGGTGTTTGACATCGCCGGTCCGCTGGTGGCTTACTCGCTGCTGCGCTCGGCTGGCCTGAGTTCGGTGTCGGCGCTCGTCCTGAGCGGCGCATTCCCGGCCCTGGGCATAGCTGCCGGCGTGGCCCGCAACCGGCGCGTGGACGCCATCGGAGTCCTCGTGCTGGCCGGGATCGCCGTCGGCACGGTCCTGGGACTGGTCAGCGGCAACGCCCGTCTTGTGCTGGTCGAGGGCTCGGTACCTACGGCGGTGTTCGGGCTGCTGTGCCTGGGCTCGCTTCGGTCGCGCCGGCCGCTGATCTACCGTTTCGCCCTCGAGTTCATGGGCGCCGATACTCCGCGGGGCCGGGACTTCGAGGGCTTGTGGCGCTACCCCGGATTCCGCCATGCCTTCCGGCTCTTCACCGTGGTCTGGGGGGTGGCGTACCTAGCCGAAGCAGCAGCCAGGGTCATCATCGTCGAGACGACTTCGACGGCGACCGCGCTGACCGTCTCCAAGGTGATGCCCTATGCCGTCGGCGCCGCCCTCGCCGGCTGGATGTTCGCCTATGGCCGGCGGGCCAGGCGCACGGGCGAACGGCTCGCCGCCGCGGCCCAGGCCGACGCCGAGCGCGAAGCGGCTCAGGCCGACGCCGAGCGCGAAGCGCCGGCTGAGCACCCCATGCCGGAACCAGCAGGTACCGCCGGCCACACCCTGGCCAGGAGCTAGGGATGATGCAAGCGGTAGTGCGCAGCCAGCGCATCGTCGCCGAAATCGTCCGCCGGGTTCCGCCACGCCGAGTGGATGTGGTTGCCGTTTGCCTGGGTGTTGTCGTGCTCGATGAGCAGCGTCGGTCCCTGGAGGCGGTAGTAGTGCCGCTCCCCGGGTGACGTGCCGCCCGCCCAGGCGAAGGTGAGGTTGTCCATGCCCGCGCGTTCCAGGTTGTGCAGCTGGGCTCCGGCCACCTCGTCGGGCAACCGCCGCGCGAACGCCCCGACCAGGGCCGTGAGCACATCGAACTGCCGCTGCTCCAGCCCGGAAGCCGGGACGCCCTTGGGGCTGGACCGAACGTAGCTGAGGATGTCGCGTTCCTCCTCGCTGATCACGTAGTCCGGCTCGGGCGCGAACACCGGGTCGGGCCGCTCGGTCTCACCAAGACGAGGCACCATCCGGGCGGCCAGGTCAGGCGGCGGCCGGTGGTGGATGATGGCGGCACGCCGCTGGCCGGCGTCGAGCGAGTTCACCAGCCGGAAGCCAAGCTCCTCGTCGTCGGCCAGCGGCGCCAGCATCCCGTAAGAGGCAGGCTCGGCGCCCAGCATGCACGGGGTGGGGGAGATGTACCGGCCGTCGACCACGGTGAAGTTGAGCGACACGTGGTGCCCGGCGAACTGCCATCCCCAGGCCTGATCGCCCGGCGAACCGAACACCTTGAAGCAGTACCGTTCGGGATCAAATAGATCAGCCAGATCCGGCGCCAGCACCCGGAGCACGTGCTCCATGGCCATCACCGACACGACCTTCGTGTACCCCGGCAGGCTCGTACCGGTCACGATCAGTTCGTGCGCGAGCCGCCGCTGCCCGTCGTCCAGCGCGCCGATCGCCAGCCCGTCCCGGTCCGGCGCGGGCAGAAACGACCAGGCGCGCCGCACATCCCCGGAACCGGAGCCAGAGCCGGAACCGGAGGCGAAGGCGAAACACGCCCGCTCCCGCTGCGCCGCGGTCAGCGCCGCCAGGAACGCGGACGCCGCACCCGCCATCTGTTTGGCCGTCTCCGGCACGGCCACGAGGTCTCCGTCATCCACGATCCCGATTATTCACCGGTCCGGCGCCGAAGGCGAAGATCGCGGCCAGGTAGCAGAACAATGCCACCGCGGCGGCCAGCGCCACGATGCTCGCCGGCCAGCTGACCGGGTCTTAGACGCGGGGGAGAATCGCGGCGAGCAGGGTGCCCATCCGGCTGGCGGAGGCCTGGCCCGCCTCGACCACCTCGGCGTGGCTGAGGCCGTGGCCGGCCAGGCCCGCCGCCAGGTTGGTGACCAGCGAGATGCCGAGCACCTCCGCGCCCAGGTGGCGGGCCGCGATCGCCTCCAGGCCGGTCGACATCCCGACCAGGTCGGCGCCGAGCCTGCCCAGCATGGTGATCTCCGCCGGAGTCTCGTAGTGCGGGCCGGGCATCATCGCGTAGACCCCGTCGGTCAGGCCCGGGTCGGCCTCGCGGGCCAGCGCCCGCAGCCGGGGCGAGTACAGGTCGGTCAGGTCCACGAACCGCTGGCCTGGCGGGGGCGGCCCCGCCAGCGGAGACCTGCCGGTCAGGTTCAGGTGGTCGCGGATCAGTACCGGCTCGCCCACGCTGAGCCCGGGCCGGATGCCGCCCGCCGCGTTGGTCAGCACGACCGTGCGGCACCCGGCGGAGACCGCCGTCCGCACACCGTGCACCACGGCGGCGGGGGACAGCCCCTCGTACAGGTGCACCCGGCCGAGGAATACCAGGACCCGTACCGGCCCCGCAGCTACGCTGCGGACCGTCGGCGTGTGCCCCGGCACGGTCGAGGCGGGAAACCCGCCGAGTTCGGCCAGCGGGATCTCGGTCTCCGCGGCGCCGATCGCGTCGGCGGCCGGCGCCCAGCCCGAGCCGAGGACCACGGCGGCATCGTGCGGGCCGGTCAGGGCGGTGAGACGGTCGGCGCTGGCCGCCGCGGCGGCGAAGGGGTCGTCCACGAGGGTCAATCATGGCGTATGGCGAACGCGTCCGCTGACCCGCGGGCCCGTTCGGCCGAAGATGGCTTTACCCGCGATCCGGGATACCGTGGCGGGGTGGATGATGAGGCTGTGGCGGAAGCCGTCCCGGTGGCCGCCGACGGGGGACCCCAGCGGGCGACGTGGGATGACCCGCGGATACCGTGGGCCGGCAAACCGCGACGGGCCGACATCTTGTGCTGGGCAGGCATCACGCTCAGCGGGATCTTCTACTACGCGATGCTGCCGTTCCGCGCCTCCCTGGTCGGCACCCATCCGGTGCTGCTCGAACTGCTGAACGGCAGCACCGAGGCGATCATCGCGGCGGCGGCCTTCGCCCGCGTCGGGCACGGGACGCTGGTCGTGGTGCTGCTTGCCGCCATTCCCGGGCTGATGAAGTTCGACCCGCTCTACTGGTGGGCGGGCCGCCTGTGGGGGGAGCGGATCATCGCGCTGCTGTCCGGCCGGCGCAACCGCGGGACCAAGTACATGGGCCGCGTGCAGCGCTGGGGCCGCAAGTTCACCTGGCCGGCCGTGGTCATCTCCCCGTTCCTGCCGATCCCCAACGCGATCATCTATGTCATCGCCGGCTGGGCCGGGATGCGGCTGCTCACGTTCATCATCCTGGACATCATCGGCTCGCTGCTGTGGGCGGGCATGCTGGCCGGCCTTGGCTACGAACTCGGCCACCACGCGGTGGTGGTAGCGCAGGCCGTCTCCCACTACGGGTTGTGGATCTCGCTCGCGCTGGTCGCCGTGATCGTCGTCACCCAGGTCCGCTCCCAGCGCCACATGATGCGCGTCGCCGCCCAGGCCCGCGCGAGCCAGGGCGGGGGCGAGGACCGCCAGGGCGGGGGCGATACGCCTGCCGCCTGATCCGGAGGATCTGGCCAGCGTTCACCTGGCTCCGCTGGCAGGCGTCGTTCCCTCGCTGGCGTGGGCCGTGGTCCGGGGCCAGGACGTGGCCGCGGGCGGGTTCGGTGGAGCGGGCCCGCGGACCATCTTCCAGATCGGGTCGGTGACGAAGGTCTTCACCGCGCTCCTCCTGGCCGACATGGCCGAACGCGGCGAGGTGCGCCTGTCCGACCCGGCGGCCCGCTACCTGCCGGGCTGGCGGGGCGGGACCGGCTCGGTGACCCTGGCCGACCTGGCCACGCACACCTCCGGCCTGCCTCGCCTGCCGCGCAGCCTGCTCTGGTCCGCGCTGCTGCATCCGCGGGATCCCTACGCCCGCTACCCGGCCGCGCGGTTCGTGCGCGCCGCGCGCCGGGCGCTGCGCGCGGGGTCGGCCGGGAGCCCTTACGCGTACTCCAATTTCGGCTACGGCCTGCTCGGCTACCTGCTCGGCCAGGCTGCGGGGACGGCCTACCAGGCCCTGGTGACGACGAGGATCTGCGGTCCGCTCTGCCTGCCCGACACGACCTTCACGGTGCCCGGCCCGTCTCAGGGCCGGATGGCCCAGGGATACCGGCGCGGCCGCGCGGTCCCCGACTGGCACCTGGGCGCCCTGGCCGGCGCCGGCGCCCTCTACTCGACCGCCGCCGACCTGGCCAGGTTCCTGCAGGCCTGCCTGACGCCCGCCGCCACCCCGCTGGAACCCGCGATCCGCGCCACGCTGACGCCACGGCAGCCCATTCCGGGCGGCGAGATCGGCCTGGCCTGGCACCACGCCCGCCGCAGCGACCACACGGTCATCTGGCACAACGGCATGACCGGCGGCTTCAGCGCGATGATCGCCTTCGACCCGGCGCGGACCCTGGGCGTGGCCGCGCTGGCCAACTCCGCGGCCGCACCCCCCTCCCCGCTGGACCAAGCCGTCCTCGGCGCGCTCCGCTAGCCGGCAGTGAGCTTCCCCGGGGGGCCTAGCCCTTGACCACCCCCGGAGGAAGTGAGACCGCGGATGTATTGACGTCCTCCCCGGCCTGAAGGCGCGGGGATTCCTGCCGTGCCGCTCATGCGGCACCTGGGAGGGTTCCTGTTTCGCGGACAGCAGCCACCGCGAGCGGTGGTCTTACGCCGTCTCCGCAGGCGGTTAGCCTCTCCCTGCGTCCCAGGGCGAGGATGTTCCTGGCGGCGTTCAGGTCCCGGTCATGAACCGTGCCGCAGGCCGGGCACGTCCACTGGCGGACGTTCAGCGGCTTGCTGCCGCTGTTGACACCGCAGGCCGAGCATGGCCCGGTCGACGGGACGAACCGGCCGATCTTCCCGAAGTGCCGGCCGTACCGTTCCGCCTTGTACTCCAGCATGGTCACGAACGCCGACCAGCCCGCGTCGTGGACCGACTTGGCCATCGGGGTCCGGGCGAGCCCGGTCACGCACAGGTCCTCGGCGTACACCGCTTGGTTGTCGCGGATGATCGCCGTGGAGATCTTATGGTGGAAGTCCCGGCGGCTGTCCGCCACCTTCGCGTGCGCGCGGGCCACCCTGACCCGCGCCTTCTCCCGGTTACTGCTCCCCTCTGCCTTGCGGGACAGGGACTTGTGCAACCGCCGCAGCTTCCGTTCCGCGCGGCGCAGGAACCTGGGGGACCTGATCACCGTCCCGTCTGACAGGACGGCGAACGAGGTCAGGCCCAGGTCGATACCCACCTCCGCGCCGGCGCCCGGGGCGGGGAACCGGGCCGGGCCGGCCTGCACCACGAACGAGGCGAAGTACCGGCCCGCCGCGTCCTTGATGATGGTGACACTAGCCGGAGCCGAGGGCAGGTCACGGGACCAGCGCACGGGCACGTCCCCGATCTTCGGCAGGCGCAGCTCGCCGTTGGGCAGCACCCTGAACCGGGCGTTGGCGGTGAACCGGACCGCCTGCCGGCGGTCTTTGCGGGACTTGAACCGGGGCGGCCCGGCCTTCGGGCCCTTGCGCTCACCGGTGACGGAGGCGAAGAAGTTCCGGTACGCCGCGTTCAGGTCCGCCAGGGACTGCTGCAGCACCACCGCGGACACCTCGCCCAGCCAGGCCCGCTCCGGGGTCTTCTTGGCCGCGGTCAGCCGGGCTGACAGTTCCGCGTCGCCGATGTACGGCCGCCCGGCCGCGTAAGCCGTCTGCCGGGCCCGCAGCGCGTCGTTGAATACCACCCGCGCGCACCCGAACGCGCGGGCGAGCGCCTGACGCTGCCCGGGTGTGGGGTAGAGGCGGTAGTTGTACCGGAGCTGCACATCCCCAGTATAGTTGGCCTCATGGCCGGGTACGGGGACATCCGCACTGGCAGACATCATGTCTTCGATTCGGTTTTCGTGACCAGGTACCGGCATCCGGTGTTCACCGCGCGGCACCTGGAGCGCATGGAAGAGATCATCCGGGACGTGTGCCGCGACTTCGAATGCGAACTGGCCGAGTTCAACGGCGAGGCGAACCATGTTCACCTGCTCGTCAGGTTCCCGCCCAAGGTCGCCCTGTCCCGGCTGGTCAACAGCCTCAAGGGCGTGTCCTCGCGACGGCTGCGCCAGGAGTTCCCAGACCTGCGCCGACACTACTGGCGGGCGAACCGGCTGTGGTCCGGGTCCTACTTCACCGGGTCCGTCGGCGGCGCCCCGATCACTGTCCTGCGCCACTACATCAAGCAGCAGGACACCCCGGCCTGACAAAGGCCCGGGTCCGTCCGCCCCCACCACCGGCCCCGAAGGCCGGCGCACTAGCAGACAACTTGGTAGCGCTGCAGGGCGATGTACAGCACCACGCACGGGATCATCGCGATCACCGCCCCCGCTTCCAGGTAGCCGAAGTTGACCTGGCCGACGCTGCCGTATTCCATGTTGAGCAGCGCCAGCGGCAGCGTGTACAAGTTGTTGCTGGTCAGGAACGTGAGGGCACCGACGAACTAGGTCCAGGAGAACAGGAAGGCGTACAGGACCGTGGTGGCGATGCCCGGCACGACCAGCGGGCGTAAGACGAAGAAAAGCGTGCGCGCGGCCGATGCGCCGCCTACCGCCGCCTGCTCGCTGAGTTCCCACGGGATCTGCAGGAACGTGTTGCGCATCACGAACACACCGAACGGCAGGTTGAACGTGGTGTAGAAAAGCGCCAGGCCGACCAGATTGTTCGTCAGGCCGAGCGAGTGCATCTCGAGGAACAACGGGGTCAGCAGCGCCTGGAACGGCACCATCAGGGTGGCTAGGACGAGCGCGAACACGATACCCGAGCCGCGGAAGCCGCGTGACGGGTGCCCTGTGAGGTGGCCTGGCCGGGACGCGGGTTACCGGCTCGACTCGCGCACCACCAGACGGCTGGGAACCGTGCGCGTGTCATGCGCTGGCTCGCCGGCGATGGCGGCGAGGAGCAGTCCGGCGGCCGCCCGGCCGACCTCCTCCAGGCACATGTCGACGCTGGTCAGCGGGGGCTGGGCGCCGGCCGCCATTGGCTCCCAGTTGTCGAAGCCGACCAGCGCGACGTCGCCCGGTATGGTCCGGCTGGCCGTGCGGAGCGTGTCGGCCACGCCGCGGGCGATCTGGTCGCTGCCGCAGAAGACCGCATCGGTGTCCGGCCAGTCGGCGAGCAACGCCAGGGCCGCCTCCCGGCCCCAGCGCTCGCTCCACTCGCCGAACCGCACGCCGCCGTGCGGCACCGCGCCGTCCGCCGCGAGCGCGGCGCCGAACCCCGCCGCTCGCTTGCGCGCCGCCAGGAACCGCTCCGGCCCGGTGATGTGCCCGATCCGGCGCCGACCCGCGCCGAGCAGGTGCTCGGCGGCGGCGCGCCCGCCGCCCTCGTCGTCGGGCAGCACCGCGGGCCCGTCCTCGCCCAGCGGCTGGGTCATCGCGTAGACGACCGGGATGCCGGGCCCGGCCGCGATCGGCGGCCGGGGCTCGACCCGGCGGCCGGTGACGATCAGGCCGTCCACCCGGCGGGCGGCTAGCATCTCGACGTAGCGCCGCTCGCGCTCCGGGTCGTCCCTGGTGTCGCACATGAACACCGACACCTGGCCGGTGCCGAGCGCGTCCTCGGCGCCGAGCATGACCGGGATGCTGAACCGGCCGAAACTGTCGGTGGTGATCAGCCCCACGGTGAACGAGCGGCCCGCGAGCAGGGCCTGGGCCAGCGTGTTCGGGGCGAAGCCAAGACGCTGCGCCGCCTCGGCGACGCGCTCCCTGGTCTCGGCCCGCAGCTTGCCCTGCCCGTTGAGCGCCTTGGAAGCGGTGCCGATGGACACGCCGGCCTCCGCCGCCACGTCACGGATAGTCACCCGCCTCATCTAGCACTCCTCACGGTCGGGCCAGCGCCGTTGACGCCCCGCTGGCCAACCTTTAGCCTACGGTTCCATGGGAATCGGGGAAAACCTATTCCTTGAACCATGGGAGCCGCGTACGTGAACAGTGCCGATATGCCGTCTGGCGTTGTACCCGCCGCCCGGCCGACCCTGCTGACCGCGCCTATCGCGCTGACCCCGGCATACCGCCCCAGGATCCGGCCGCTGATACGGGCCCTCCCGCTAGCGTAACCGGACCCGTCGCTCCTAGCGCTGCGGCGGCCGGGTCACACCAGCCGCTCGCCCGGACCAGCCTGACGGGGGGTCTGCTGCACCAGTGGCAGCAGCGGAACCTGGCCGCCAGCCTGCCGCTCGCGCTGCGCCAACTCGAGGACGCAGGCAACCTGGACAACGTACGCCTGGCCATCAAGGCAGCGCTGGACCTACCCGGACCGGCGCGTGGACGCGGTGCGCGGCTGCGTGGCGATCGAGCGCGGGCCCCTCGTCTACTGCTTTGAGCAGGCCGACCAGCCCGGCGGCGCCCGCCTGGACGACCTGGCCATCCAGCCGGGCGGAGTCCTCGGGGAGCGGCCCGCCATCCTGGCCGGCGTCGGCCAGACGATCGAGGTCACCGCCCAGGGCGTCCGCCTGCCCCCGGCGCCGTCCAGCCAAGGCGCCGCGCCTCAAGCCGCCGCATCTACCGCCCCGTTCGGCCCAAAAGACCCTCATGCCTCAGCGGTAACGGCCATCGCGATCCCGTATTTCCAGTGGGACAACCGGGACGGCGGCCCGATGCGAGTCTGGATGCCCCAGGGCTAGCTAGGGCCGGACGCCGTAGAGGTGCTCGAGGGCGAGCTGGTCGAGGTGCTCGTAGGCCAGGCCGCGCTTGGCCAGCGTGTCCACGTCGGCGCTGGACTCGCGGACGTCGCGCCAGGTCTCACCGGGGGCTAGCGTGGGCGAGCCGAGCTCGGCCACGCCTGAGGCGCGCAGCGCCTCGGCCACCTCCGGGTCGGCCCGGAACGCCCGCACCTTGGTCCGCAGGATCAGGTAGTTGCGCATGCAGGCGGCGGCGGACGCCCAGACTCCCTCGTCGTCCTCGGTCCGCGGCGGCTTGTAGTCGAAATGCACCGGGCCGCCGTACCCGCCGGCCTCGAGCGTGTCCACCACCCAGAACGCGCCGCGCACGTTCCCGGCGCCGAACCGCAGGTCCTGGTCGTACCGCGGCCCGTGCTGGCCGTTCAGGTCGATGTGGAACAGCTTGCCGTGCCACAGCGCCTGGGCGATCCCGTGCGCGTAGTTCAGGCTGGCCATCTCCTCGTGCCCGATCTCAGGGTTCACCCCGACCATGTCGCCGTGCTCGAGTGAGTTGATAAAGGCCAGCGCGTGCCCGACCGTCGGCAGCAAGATGTCGCCGCGCGGCTCGTTCGGCTTCGGCTCGATCGCGAACCTGATGTCGTAGCCCTGCTCGCGCACGTACGCGCACAGCAGGTTCAGGCCCTCGGCGTAGCGGTCGAGAGCGGCCCTGATGTCCTTGGCGGCCCCGGACTCCGCGCCTTCGCGCCCGCCCCAGAAGATGTAGGTCCTGGCGCCGAGGTCGGCAGCCAGGTCGAGGTTGCGCATCACCTTGGCCAGGGCGAACCGCCTGATCTCCCGCTCGTTGGCGGTGAACGCCCCGTCCTTGAACATCGGGTGGCCGAACAGGTTAGTAGTGGCGGTCGTCACGACCAGCCCGGTTTCGGTCAGCGCCTTGCGGAACGCGCCGATCCGCTCGTCCCGCTCGGCGGGGGTGGCGTCGAAGGCGAATACGTCGTTGTCGTGAAAGTTCACCCCGTAGGCGCCCAGTTCCGCCAGCTTGTACACGGCGCGTTCGGCGGGCATGGGCGGCCGCACGGCCGAGCCGAACACATCCACGCCCTGCCACCCGACCGTCCAGATGCCGAACGAGAAGCGGTCCTCACGCGCTGGAACGAAATCCGTGCTCACCGGCCGATCCTTTCCTGTCGTGACACTCCTACCTTCCCATCCTTCCACCCGCCGCGCCCGAGCGCCGTTTCATGATCGTGGCCAGTTCGGGGCAGATAGCGCCCATTCCTGGCCAGGATCATGAAGTTTCCTGGCCAGGATCATGAAGTCCCGGCACCGCCCCAGGCGACCGTGGCGTCGCGCAGGGCGGCGTACCGCTCGCGGACCAGCGGGACCGGCTCGGCGGTGTACTCGGCGCTTGCCCCCGCCAGTGGCCACGAAGGAGGCTCAGCCGCGCCGGACAGGGCCCAGGCGGCCTGCCGGGCCGCGCCTAGAGCGACATACTCCGCGGGCTCGGGCACCGTCACCGGCACGCCGAAGATCGCCGGGGCGATCGCGCGGATGGCCGGCGACCGGGCGCCGCCGCCGATGAGGATCACCCGCTGCGCCGTGATGCCGCAGTCGGCCAGGTTGTCGATGGCGTCCGCGAGCGAGCATAGCACCGCCTCGACCGCGGCCCGCGCGAGGTTCTCCTGCGTCGTGTTGGCGCTGGTCAGCCCGCACAGCACGCCGCTGGCATCCGGCCGGTTCGGGGACCGCTCGCCGTCCAGGTAGGGCAGCAGCGTCAGGCCCTGCGCCCCGGGGGGCGCGGCCAGTGCGAGGCGGTCCAGGCCATAGACGTCGGTGCCGAGCATGCGGGCCGTGACCGTCAGCACCCGGGCCGCGTTGATGGTGGCCACCAGCGGCAGGAACCGCCCGGTGGCGTCGGCGAAGCCGGCCACGGCCCCGGTCTCGTCGGCGGCGGGCTCGGCCGCGACCGCGTACGCGGTGCCCGAGGTGCCGATGGAGACGACCACCTCACCGACGCCGAGACCCAGGCCGAGCGCCGCGCCCATGTTGTCCCCGGTACCGGCGGACAGCGCCGCGCCGCCAGGAGTCCGGGCCACGATCTCGGCCGGTGCGGCGATCCGCGGCAGTCCGGCCGGCTTGCCCAGCGCGGCCTCAGCCAGTTCCGGCAGCCAGCGGCCGGTGGCGGGGGAGAAGTAGCCGGTACCCGAGGCGTCGCCGCGGTCGGTAGCGGGCGCATGGGCCCGGTCGCCCAGCCGCCAGGACAGCCAGTCGTGCGGCAGCATCACGTGCGCGGTCCGGGCGGCGGAGTCCGGTTCATGGTCGGCCAGCCAGCGCAGCTTGGTGACCGTGAACGAGGCCGTCGGGACGCTCCCGGTCAGCTGCGCCCAGTACCTAGGGCCGCCCATCTCGTCGATCAGCGCCGCCGCCTGCGGCGCCGAGCGCACGTCGTTCCAGAGCAGGGCCGGCCTGACCACCTGGCCTGCCTCGTCGACGACGACCATGCCGTGCTGCTGCGCGGCCACCCCGATGGCGTCGGCGCGGTTGAGCAGTCCCTCTCCCGCCTGGGCCAGCGCCCGCCACCACAGTTCCGGGTCGCACTCGGTACCGTCCGGATGCGGGGCGGTGGACTGGCCGACGATGGCGCCGTCGTCGGCCTGGCAGAGCAGCACCTTGGTGGACTGAGTGGACGAATCGACACCAGCGACAAGCATCTGCGGCTCCCAGCTCACGGTGGTTGCGACCCACCATAACGTGGTCTGCCCCCACCGCAGGGCCAACCTGGGACGGGTCAGGACAGCATCCGTCCGCTCCCGATGAGCCCCACGCCAATCAGCTCCTCACCGCCCTGCGCCACTGGTCGGCAGCTCCGGCGACACCCCGGGCCCGCGGCCCGGCCATGTCCGCCGAAGCTTTACTTGAAAAGTAAATAAATCTCTGTGACCTGGGACCGAACGAGGTGCACGTTACAAATGAACGTGCATTTGGTCTTGCATTCACCGCGGAATCTCGGGCAGGATGTGATTTGCGTCAATCATCTGGGGTTGCCGCACTACAGCTTCGCGGGGTCGCGATGGGCTTGAGCCAAGTAGGGTTGCCGACACGAACCAAGGTTGATCCTGCCGTTCGTCGGCCGCTTGACTTGACCGCCAGGCTGCAGTGCGCCCCTGGGCGCCCACGTGTGGTCCGGATGCCTTCTGACTGGTGGGACTCACCTGCCGTGGCGGCGTGCCCCCTCAGCGCCGGAGCCCAGTCCGGCCGGACCGCGAGGAAATTCACCCGGAACACGCTCAAAGAGTGGGGCCTGGCTTCGCTCGCCGATGACGCGGAAGCGATCGTGGGTGAATTCGTGGCCAACGCGGTGTCGCACGCCGCGCGGTCCGCGGAGTCGGGGCAGCCGCTCGGCCTGCGGTTGCTCCGCCGGACCGGCGAGGTCATGTGCGCCGTGCTCGACCCGTCGGACATCGCCCCGGTGCTCCGGATGCCGGACCGCAACGAAGAAGCAGGCCGCGGCCTGCAGATGGTGGACGCGCTGAGCGACGTCTGGGGCTGGAGCCCCGTCACCGGCCGCGGCAAGGCCGTGTGGGCCATCTTGTTCTGCGCGTTATCCACACTGTTAGCGCTCACCTGACTACCTAAGGCCCCAGCGTAGCGCCAGGCCGTGCCCTGGGCTACCCTCAGTCAGCACACGCGCAGTGCTTGTCTCAACAGCGCTTGTCTCAACAGCGCTTGTCTCAACAGCGGGAGGCCATCCACCGATGCCCTGGACCTGGCGGTACGAAAAGGCAGACGGCACCGTGATCACCACCGATGAGCTGCAGGAGGCCATCTTCGCCAGCCAGGGCGACGCGGAGAGCTGGCTCGGGGAGAACTGGCGCGCGCTGCTCGCGGCCGGGGTGGATCAGGTCTCGCTACTCGACGACACCAGGACCGAGTACGGCCCGATGAGCCTGCACCCGGACGACTAGGCCTAGGGGCCGCGACGACTAGGTGCCCAGGGCCGCGACGACTAGGCCTAGGGCCGCGAGGCCGGGCTGGCGGTCTGGGCTGGGTCACGGATGGCCACGTCGCCGAGCGCCTCGTCGATCCGGCTCATCAGCCCGGCGTCCAGCCGAACCCCCGCCGCCTTGACGTTCTCCCGCACCTGTTCGGGCCGGGTGGCGCCGACGATGGCGGCGGATACGTTCTGGTTCTGCAGGGTCCACGCCACGGCGAGCTGAGCCAGCGAGAGCCCGGCCTCGTCCGCGAGCGGCCTGAGCCGCTGTATCGCGGTGAGCGTATCGTCGTTGAGCAGCCGTTTGATGAAGCGCGAACCCGTGGGGTCGGTGGCGCGCGAGTCCGCCGGCGGCGCCGCACCGGGTGAGTACTTGCCGGTCAGCACGCCCTGCGCGATCGGCGAGAACACGATCTGCCCGATGCCTTCCTTCTCGCACAGTGGCACCACCTCGGGCTCGATGACCCGCCACAGCATGTTGTACTGCGGCTGGTTCGACACGATCCGGTCCAGGCCGAGCTCGTCGGCCACCCGGAGCGCGGCCGCGATCTCTTCCGCACGCCACTCGGACACGCCGATGTACAGGACCTTGCCCGCGCGGACCAGGTCGTCGAAGGCGCGCATGGTCTCTTCGATCGGCGTCTCGTGGTCGTACCTGTGCGCCTGGTACAGCTCGACGTAGTCGGTCTGCAGCCGGCGCAGCGAGGCGTGCAGCGACTCGGTGATGTGCTTGCGCGACAGGCCGCGGTCGTTCGGCTTGTCGCCGGTCGGCCAGTACACCTTGGTGAAGATCTCGAGCGATTCGCGGCGTACCCCGTGCAGCGCCCGGCCGAGGACCTCCTCCGCGCGCCCGCCCGCGTAGGCGTCGGCGGTGTCGAATGTGGTGATGCCCTCGTCGAGCGCGGCCCGCACGCATTCGGCCGCCGCCTGCTCCTCGACCTGGTCGCCGTGGGTGATCCAGTTCCCGTAAGCGATCTCGCTGACCATCAGGCCGCTCTTGCCAAGGTGTCGGTATTCCATGATCCCTAACTCTAGGGCCAGTCAGATCTTGGCGCCGGGTCCGACCCGGGGGGCCGGCACCCGGAACCTGCGGATCTGCAGCGCGCGCATCACCGCGTACGTGGTCAGGCCCCGGGTGGACTCGCCGGGCAGCCGTTCGGCGACCAGCTTGTGCAGGCTGCGCCGGATCAGCAGGGCGTCCATCGCGATGACCACGATCAGCACCAGGACCAGCGGAGAGATGATCTCCTGCAGCCCCTTGTTCTTCAGGAACACGGCGGCGAGCAGGAGCACGAGGATGTACATGTAGTACTCGCTGGCCCGGCGCTTGGAGTCGACGAAGTCGCGGGTCAGGGCGCGCGCCGGGCCGCGGTCGCGGGGGTTGAGCGCCCACGCCTCGCCCCGCTTCATGGCCTCGTACTTAGTGGCCCGGGTGGTGCGGGCCTTCGCCTTGTCCTCGGGCGTACGCGGCGCGGCCGGAGCGCGCGACCCGGTGATCGGCTGGCGCCGCTTGGCCTCGGCTTCGCTGCGCTTGGGCGTGGGCCGCCCCTTGGCCGCCTCGGCGGGGGAGCGGGGTTTACTGTCTGCCGGGCCGTCCGGGCTCTGCGCGCCCGGGGAATCCTGGGCCGTGCCGTCCGTCGCCCCGGCGCTACGGCGTCGGAACACGCGCTCAGCTTAGTCTTCTTGGGGGGCGGTGGGGCCAGCACCACCCCGCGCCGGGGGGCGCACGTGGTAGCTCGCAATGCGGGAAACCGCGTAGGGTGGAATGCGACTAGTCGCACGGGCTCGTCCGCCGTCTAGCCGGGTGCCCGGCCTGAGTTTCGGCCCGGTCGCGCGGCCTGGTGGCGGCGTAGAAGTTAACTGAAGGGGACGGCCGCGCGTATGGGCGTGATGAAGCGAGTCTCACTTGTCTTCAAGGCCAAGGCCAACAAGGCCCTGGACAAGATGGAAGACCCTCGTGAGACCCTGGACTACTCCTACCAGCGGCAGCTCGAGTTGCTGACGAAGGTCCGCCGTGGGGTCGCGGATGTCGCCACGTCGCGCAAGCGCGTCGAGCTGCAGATGAACCAGCTCCAGCAGCAGGCCAACAAGCTTGAGGACCAGGCGCGCAAGGCGCTCGGGATGGGTCGTGAGGACCTCGCCCGGGCTGCGCTGGAGCGCAAGGCGTCGGCGCAGAGCCAGCTCAACGATCTGCAGGTGCAGTACGCCCAGTTGCAGGGCGAAGAGGAGAAGCTGACGGTCGCCTCCCAGCGGCTGCAGTCCAAGGTGGACGCCTTCCGCACCAGGAAGGAGACCATCAAGGCCACCTACACCGCGGCCGAAGCGCAGACCAGGATCAACGAGGCGTTCTCCGGCATCTCGGAAGAGATGGGCGACGTCGGCATGGCGATCCAGCGGGCCGAGGACAAGACCGCCCAGATGCAGGCCCGGGCGGGCGCGATCGACGAGCTGATGGCCTCCGGTGCGCTCGACGACGCCATCGGCGGCCGCCGCGACGACATCCAGTCCGAGCTGGACATGATGGCCGCGAGCAGTGATGTCGAGCGGGAGCTGAGCAGGCTCAAGGGCGAGATCACCGCCAGCGCGCCCAAGCAGCTCGAGGGTCCTGGGGTCGAGGCCAACGGCACCAGCCAGGCCACCCAGAGCCAGCCCCAAAGTGCCCAAGGTGTCCAGGATCAGGGCGGCCCGTACGCTCCGCCGCCGCCCGCCCAGGCCCAGCCGGCCGGCATCCCGGTGTCCGACCTGCCGGCCGCCGAGCCGCAGGACGGTGAGGGGTCGTGATCGTCAGGATCCTGGGCGAGGGCCAGTTCAGGGTCGACGACGTGGCCACCGCCGAACTGAACCGGCTGGACACCGAGCTCGAGGCGGCCGTCAACCACGACGACGAGGCTGCCTTCGCGGCCGCGCTCGACGGCCTGCTGGGCCAGGTGCGCGCGCAAGGTTCACCGCTGCCGGCGGATACTCTGGAACCGTCGGATCTGATCCTTCCTCACCAGGACTCGAGCATGGACGAGGTCCGCAAGCTGCTCACAGACGATGGTCTCATTCCGGGCTGACGGGGGCGCGGTCCGGTTGGAGGCCAGAGCATACTCGCGGGTAACGTTCGGCTGGCGTTCAGCGTTATACGGGTAGATTTGAGCTATTAAATGGCCCTTGGCCCCGGGCGGGTATAACCAGCCCGGCGGCCGAACGGAGGTGGCGCCATGGCGGCGCGTACGAGGTATGCGCCCGACCGGGGGCTAACGTTGCGGATGACCGCGACCATGTTCCTGCTCGGGCTGGTGTTCGTAGCGTTCGTCGTTGCGATCATCGGCATCGGGGCGGCGTATCACGCGTCTGATGCCGCGATCGTGCTGTTCGCGGTGGTCCTCGGCGGCGGTTTCGCCATCGGGTCGCTGTTCTACTCGGACAAGATCGCGCTGAAGACGGCCGGGGGGCGCGAGGTCGGCCCGAACGACAGGGAGTACGGGGAGTACGCGCGTCTCCTGCACGGCACGGTGGACCGGCTGTGCGCGCTCGCCGACATGAAGAAGCCGCGGGTGGCCATCGCCAGGACCAGGCTGCCGAACGCCTTCGCGACCGGCCGCAACGCCGACCACGCGGTGCTCTGCGTGACCACCGGCCTGATGGACTTGCTGACCCCGGAGGAGCTCGAGGGCGTCATCGCGCACGAGATGTCGCACGTCGCGCACAAGGACGTCCAGGTGATGACCGCCGCCTCGTTCCTGGCCATCATCGCCGCGCTGCTGATCAGGATCGCCTTCTACGGGGAACTGTTCGGCGGCGGCCGCGGCCGCGGCGGCAATAACCAGAACGCCGGCATCATCATGCTCGCGCTCATGGCGGTGAGCATCGTCGTCTACGCGGTCAGCTTCCTGCTGATCCGGATGCTGTCCAGGTACCGTGAGCTCGCCGCGGACCGCAGCGGTGCGCTGCTCACCGGCCAGCCGAGCGCGCTGAAGAGCGCGCTGATCAAGGTCACCGGGGACATGTCCAAGATCCCGACCCAGGACCTGCGCGCGGCGGAGCCGCTGAACGCGTTCTTCTTCGCGCCGGCCATGAAGCTGAACGCCAAGGCGAGCCTGTCCACGGTGTTCTCCACCCACCCGACCCTCAAGCGGAGGCTGGCCGAGCTGGACAAGATCCAGCAGCAGCTCGGCCGGACCGCGGGGTAACGCGCTCGTGGGTTTTCTCGACACGCTGCTAGGCCGCACCAAGCCGGTCCAGCCCAAGCTGGACGACCTGTTCGCGCTGCCGTCCGCGGCGGTCACGCTGGAAGCCGGAGCCGGATTCAAGCCCACGGGATCCGGCTCCGTCTGCTTCCGCCCGGTCGAGGGCCGGTCCTTTGCCGACGTGCAGAAGGACGTCCAGGAACTGCTCGACGTGAGCTCAGGCAAGGAAGGCGGCCTGCCGGTCGAGGTGACCAAGGATTCCTACGGCTTCAACTGGCTGGTCAGCTCGCACATGTCCGACGAGCTCGAGGCGCTGGTCACCGACCTGCACGCGGTCAACACCTCGCTGGTGGACAACGGCTTCGGTCCCCAGCTGCTGTGCACCCTGGTCGCCTTCCGCGATGATCAGGAGCGCCGACTCGGCCTCATCTACCTGTACAAGCGGGGTACGTTCTACCCGTTCGCCCCGCTGTCCGGCGAGCGCCGGGACAACGCGCTCGAGCTGCAGGTCAAGGGCGTGATCGGCAGTGACCTGAAGTTCGAGCAGGATCTGTCCCGCTGGTTTCCGGTCTGGGGCGCACCCGGCCTGTAAGGCGCACCCGGCCTGTAAGGGCTGTGAGCCACGCCTCAGGGGTGGCTGGAATGCGGGCGGACCGCATATCGTTGGGATTGCACGTTGGAGCAACGCCAAACGCCGCATGCACGCGGCACACGAACCAGGCGGGAGCTAAGGTGACTGTTCAGCAAGAGGCCATGCAGGGGATCCTCCTGACCGACGGCGCGGCGGCCAAGGTGAGCTCGCTGCTCGCCCAGGAGGGCCGGGACGATCTCAGGCTGCGCATCGCGGTTCAGCCGGGCGGCTGCTCGGGGCTTCGCTACCAGCTCTACTTCGACGAGCGCGAGATCGACGGCGACATCGTCACCGAGTTCGGCAGCGTCCACGTCGTGACCGACAAGATGAGCGCCCCGTACCTGATGGGCGCGACCATCGACTTCGTGGACACGATCGAGAAGCAGGGCTTCACGATCGACAATCCGAACGCGACGGGCTCCTGCGCCTGCGGCGATTCGTTCCACTGACGCCGGCCGGGGGGTAGCTACCGTGCGTATCGCGGTCACGGGATCAATCGCGACCGACCACTTGATGACGTTTCCCGGCAAGTTCACCGACCAGCTGATCGCGGACAAGCTCGACAAGGTCTCGCTTTCATTCCTCGTCGATGAGCTGGCCATCCGGCGCGGCGGAGTCGCGGCCAACATCGCCTTCGGCCTTGGTGTGCTCGGCCTGCGGCCGCTCCTCGTCGGCGCGGTCGGGGCTGACTTCGAGGACTACCGGCACTGGCTGGAGGACCACGGAGTGAGCACCGCGGGCGTGCGGGAGTCGCTGCTGAAGCACACCGCGCGCTTCGTCTGCACCACCGACGCGGACGGAAACCAGATCGGCTCGTTCTACGCGGGCGCGATGAGCGAGGACGCGGACATCAAGCTCGCGCCGCTGGCCGAGGAGCAGGGCGGCATCGACCTGGTGCTGATCGGGGCCGGCGACCCCGGGGCCATGGTGGCGCACACGGTTGAGTGCCGCGAAGCCGGCCTGAAGTTCGCCGCCGACCCGTCTCAGCAGCTGGCCAGGATCCTCGACGACACGCAGGTGCGCACGCTGGTCGACGGTGCGGACTACCTGTTCGGCAACGAGTACGAGGAAGCCCTGATCGAACGCAAGTCCGGCTGGGGCAGCGCGGACATGCTGGCCCGGGTCGGGATCAGGATCACCACCCTGGGGGCGGCGGGCGCCCGGATCGAGCAGCAGGGGGAGCCGCCGGTCACGGTGCCGCCAGTGCCGGACGCCAAGCCCGTGGACCCGACCGGCTCAGGTGACGCGTTCCGTTCCGGCTTCCTGGCCGCGGTCGCCTGGGGCCTGTCCCTCGAACGCGCCGGTCAGCTCGGCAACTTGATGGCCGTGCACGCCCTGGAGGCCACCGGACCGCAGGAGTACAACCTGAAGCCCGGCCCGCTGGCTGACCGGTTCGCCGCGGCCTACGGCGACGACGCAGCGGCTGAGGTCGCGGTTCACCTGCCGGTCTGAACCTCGTGATGAACTTTGGCCCGAACGGACCAGGGTTCCTGCTCTCAGTAACCGAAGCGTGATTATCTGCGCGCAACCCAATGCCCATGCACGCCGTCTCAGCAGTAAGATCGGCTTTTGCGGGAGGCAGCATGAAACGCGCGCAGGTCATCACGGTGCTTGCTTCGGTCGTCGCCGTGCTTGCTTCGGTCCTCGCTGCGCTTGCCCTCACCGGGTTGACCCTGACGGGATCGGCGCACGCGACCCCAGCGCGCCCGGGCCTTTTGTCGGTGCAGACCGTGGTCTTCGACTGCCCTGGCCAGCGGGCCATGGTCAGGCCGAAAACCTTCATCCTCACCTGCGCGGACGCCAATTCCCTGCTGGATAAGCTCTCCTGGACCAGCTGGACGCCGGGCCTGGCCAGCGCGACTGGCACGCTGGAAATCAACGACTGCACACCCTACTGCGCAGCCGGGCACTTCCACGCCTACCCCGCCGTGGTGGTCTTCTGGGGCAGCAAGGCGGTGAAGAACCACCCGGGCGAGGAGTGCTACACGATGATGACGCAGATCCTCACCGGCCCGCGCCCGCGCTACTACGACTACGTCCACCACAAGTGGGTGACCGCGCCGGTGACCCAGACCAGCCCGCTGGTGACCGCCGCGACCGTGCTGTCGCCGGGAGCCTAGGGCTAACCAGCGTGCCCACACCGTCGTCATAATGGCTAAGCGGCGCATGAGGCGCCGCGCACATGAAGGGCACGCCAGTGTTTCCAGGTGGAGTCAGGCAGTTGAGAGTCGGTCGGCTTGCCGTCACGGCCGCGGCGTTCGCCTGCATGGCGACCACGGCCGGCTGCGCGTCCTCGAGTAGCCAGTCGGCCGCACCGACCACCACGGTCACGGTCACCACCGCCCCAGCGGCCTCCGGCAGCGCATCGAATTCGTCCACGCCGTCCTCGGCGGTGACCGGGCCTCCAGCCTGCCCGACCAGTTCGCTGCAGGTGAAGCAGGGGGTCTCCCAGGGGTACGCGGGCGGCGTCTACGAGGTCATCGACTTCACCAACACCTCGGGCAGCCCGTGCTCGCTGTACGGCTATCCCGGCGTCTCCCTGGTCTCCGGCCCCCCGTACACGCAGATCGGCCTGGCCGCCAAACGGACCGCCTCGACCGCGCCGAAGCTGGTCACGCTGGCCCCCGGCGCGACCGCCAACGCCCTGCTGCAGATCGTGGACGCGCTGAACTACCCGCAGGCCAGCTGCGGACCGACCAAGGCGACCGCCCTGAAGATCTACCCGCCCAACCAGACCGTCCCCGTCTACCTGCCCAGCACCTCGAACGGCTGCGCCAAATCCGTCCAGATCATGTACATCGGCCCCGTCCAGCCCGGCGCAGGCAGCTCCTCCTAACCCGCAGGCCGGCCCGCGTGGCGGGCCGTGGCGGCGGTAGCGTGGCTGGCATGGGAACCGCGCTCGCGTATGGCGGCCTGGCCGGGCTGACCCGGACGCTCGGGTCCGGATATCAGGGACCTCCCGCGCTGACGGTGGCCAGGGCGTTCACGCAGTGGACGCTTGATCCGCGGATGCTCGCACTGGTGCTGATCCTCGGCGGCGGCTACCTCGCCGGGGCGCACAGGCAGCCCGGCTGGCCGGTGGCGCGCCGGATCTGGTTCCTCGGCCTGGGCCTGGGTTTCCTGGTCATCGCGACGATGTCCTGGGTGGGCGTCTACCAGCCGGTGCTGTTCTACGCGCGGGCGGTGCAGACCGTGCTGCTCGTCCTGGTGGTGCCGCTGTTCCTCACGCTCGGTCGGCCGATCTCGCTCGCCATCGCGGTGTTCCCGCGGGCGGGGGCGCGCATCGAGACGTTCATCCGCTCGCGCCCGGCCCGGATCCTCACGTTCCCGGCGATCACTGCGTTCGCGCTGGTGGCCGTGCCCTTCGTGATGTACTTCACGTCCTGGTACACGGCGGTGTTCCACAGCGCCACCGCCCGCGAGCTGACGTACCTAGCGCTGATGGCGGCGGGCTTCGCGTTCTTCTGGACCCTGCTCCGGGTCGACCCGGTGCCGAAGGAGTACGCCTACGCCGTCTCGATGTGGATCACCGGCGCGCTGGTGATCGGCGACGCGTTCCTCGGGATCGCCGTCATCGCCGACCAGAACCTCATCGGCGCGGCGTATTACCACGCGCTGGCCCGGCCCTGGGGACCCACCCTGCGGACGGATCAGATCCTTGGCGGGGGAGTGCTCTGGATCCTCGGCGACCTGGTCGGATTGCCGTTCCTGGCCGCGCAGCTGATCCAGCTGATGCGCGAGGACGAGTCCGACGCGATGGTGATCGACGCTGACCTGGACGCCAGGGAGGCGCAGGCGGCCGCGGCGGCGCGTGAGGGGGAACCGGGCCAGGAAGGGGAGGAAGGGATCAAGCCCTGGTGGGAAGACGACCCCCGCTTCACCAGCCGCTTCAAGTCGACCTGAGCGTCACAGCCTGCGGCGGATGTACAGGGCCCAGCCGCCGCGCGGCAGCTCCTGGTACCCGGCGAACTCATGCGCCTTCATCATGCACCAGGACGGTATGTCGGTGTAGGCCGCCGGGTCGTCCGCGAGTACGGCTACCACCGCACCCAGCGGGACGTCCCTGATCTGCTCCGCGAGCATGATGATGGGAATCGGGCACTTCCGGCCGAGGGCGTCGATGGTCAGGGCTATCGCCGGAGCGGGCGGGGGAACCGGGGCCCGTTCGGCCTCGGTAACAGGGACAGGGCTGGCGTCGGCGGCCTGCTGGTCCGTCTGTTCGGCCGCCGGGCCGCGGCCGAACAGGCGAGCCCGACGCCCGGTCATACTGTGTCTCCCGCTCGCCTCCGGGGCGCTGTCAGGCGCCCCTTCGGATCGCTCATGCGCACACCCTCACGTTCTCCATGATGCCCGGCTACGCTCCCGGTACGCGCGCCGGCGCGCAAAGATGACGCAAACATGTGGGGTCGTAGAAGGCGCGCGGGCGGTCCGCGATACTGTTTGCACGACACGTTGTAGCAGAACCGAGGAAGGCCCTCGCCTTGACTACCGATAACGCCGAACAGGGCTCCGCAAGGCCCCGTCCGGGCCGGACGCGCGTCGCGCGCGCGACGGGCATGACGGTCGCGCTGACCTTCTTGGTCCTTGGCCTTACCGGCTGCACCAATGACACGTTCACCCGGCTCGGGTTCCCGAACCCGATCACCGAGCAGGGCAAGACGACCCTCACGCTCTGGCAGGGTTCCTGGATCGCGGGCCTGGCCGTCGGTGCGCTGGTCTGGGGCCTGATCCTGTGGGCGGTGATCTTCCACCGCAAGCGCGGTGACAAGCTGCCGCCTCAGGTGCGCTACAACATGCCGATCGAGATCATGTACACGGCGGTGCCGTTCGTGCTGATCGCGGTGTTCTTCTACTTCACCGCGAGGGACGAGAACTACATCGACAAGTTGCCGGCCAAGCCCGACGTGATCGTGAACGTGCTCGGATTCCAGTGGAGCTGGCAGTTCAACTACCCGCAGTACCGCGTGACGGACACCGGCAACATGTGGGGCGAGGGGCCGCTGCCGGTGCTCGAGATCCCGACGGGGGAGACGGTCCAGTTCAACCTGACCTCCGATGACGTCATCCACGCGTTCTGGGTGCCCGAGTTCCTGTTCAAGCGCGACGTCATTCCCGGTCATCCGAACCACTTCGCGATCACCGCGACGCAGACGGGAACCTTCACCGGGCACTGCAGCGAACTGTGCGGCCTTTACCACAGCCGGATGCTGTTTACGCTGAAGGTCGTGACACCGCAGCAATTCCAGGCGTACATGGCCGCGCAACAGGCGGCGCAGAGTTCATCCGGGAGCACGCAGTGAGCACGATCGAGCAGGCGCCGACCGTATACACCACGCCCAAGACCCTGCGCAAGGGAAACATCCTCGCGTCCTGGCTGTCCTCGACCGATCACAAGATCATCGGGCACCTGTACCTGATCACCTCGTTCTTCTTCTTCCTGATCGCCGGCATCATGGCGCTCATCATGCGCATCCAGCTGCTCGGCCCGGACAACCACGTGGTGTCCGACCAGCAGTACAACGAGCTGTTCACCATGCACGGCACGCTCATGCTGCTGATGTTCGCCACCCCGCTGTTCGTCGGGTTCGCGAACGAGCTGCTGCCGCTGCAGATCGGCGCGCCCGACGTGGCGTTCCCGCGGATGAACCTACTGAGCTACTACATGTTCGTGTTCGGCGGGCTGATCCTGCTGGCCAGCTTCCTCACCCCGGGCGGCTCCGCGTCGTTCGGCTGGTATGCCTACTCCCCGCTGACCAGCGCGATCTACTCACCAGGCGTCGGCGCCGACATGTGGATCATGGGGCTGACGCTTTCCGGTCTGGGCACCATCCTCAGCGGCGTCAACTTCATCACCACGATCTTCTGCATGCGGGCGCCCGGCATGACGATGTTCCGGATGCCGATGTTCACCTGGAACGCGCTGCTGACCTCGATGCTGGTGCTGATGGCGTTCCCGCCTCTGGCCGCCGCGCTGCTGGTGCTCGAGATCGACCGGCGGTTGGGCGCGCACGTCTTCGACGCTGCGAGCGGCGGCGCGATCTTGTGGCAGAACCTGTTCTGGTTCTTCGGCCATCCCGAGGTCTACATCCTCGCGCTGCCCTTCTTCGGCATCGCCACCGAGATCATCCCGGTGTTCAGCCGCAAGCCGCTGTTCGGTTACAAGACGCTGATCGCGGCGACGATCTCGATCGCCGGCCTGTCCATGACCGTGTGGGCGCACCACATGTTCACCACCGGTGCGGTGCTGCTGCCGTTCTTCTCGTTCATGACGTTCCTGATCGCGGTGCCCACCGGGGTGAAGTTCTTCAACTGGGTAGGCACCATGTGGCGCGGCCAGCTCACCTTCGAGCCGCCGATGCTGTATACAGTCGGCTTCCTGATCACGTTCCTGTTCGGCGGCATCACCGGCATCATGCTGTCGTCCCCGCCCATCGACTTCGGCGTGTCCGACTCCTACTTCGTGGTCGCGCACTTCCACTACGTGCTGGCCGGCACGGTGCTGTTCGAGATGTTCGCGGGCTTCTACTTCTGGTGGCCGAAGATGACCGGCAAGATGCTGAACAGTCGGCTCGGCAAGGTCCAGTTCTGGGTCATGTTCATTGGCTTCCACATGACCTTCCTGGTCCAGCACTGGATAGGTGTCGAGGGCATGCCGCGGCGCGTCGCCAACTACCCGGACCTGCCCGGGAACGTGACCACGCTCAACATCATCTCGACCGTCGGGTCGTGGCTGCTCGCCCTGTCCGTGCTGATGTTCTTCTGGAACGTGTACATCACCTGGCGGTACGGGGAAAGGGTGACCGAGGAAGACCCGTGGGGTTACGCGAGCTCGCTGGAGTGGGCGACGTCCTGCCCGCCGCCGCGGCACAATTTCTACCGGATTCCCCGCATCAGGTCCGAGCGGCCCGCCTTTGAGGCGCATTACCCGCACATCAAGTGGGGCCGGGAATCGCACGGAATTGAGCAGACGATCCCGGCTGTCGAGAGCGCGCGGAAGTGAGCGTTATTCAGTACCGACTAGCGAGCACGGGCCTTTTCGGCCCGTGCGAGCGGTCGGTGAACGTAAGGGTCGGCGAGTACCCCGACGTAGATCTGAATAACGCGAACATTTTGAGCGAGAGTAGGTTTCTGGCATGAAGGTCGAAGGCTGGCTGTTCCTCGGCTGCGGGGTCTTTTTCGCCGCCGCGGACATCGTCTACTGGTACCTGTCGAAGGACCCGACCGGGACCACCGCGCTGGCGTTCGCCGTCGGGCTCGCCGTTCTCACCGGCTTCTACGTTCTGTTCTCCGGTCGCCGCCTGCCCAGGCGGCCGGAAGACGACTCGCATGGGGAGATCGCGGAGGGTACCGGCGAGCACGGGTTCTTCAGCCCGCACAGCTGGTGGCCGCTGTTCCTCGGGTTCGCCGCGGCCACGGCCGCCCTCGGCTTCGCGGTCGGCTGGTGGCTGTTCCTGATCGGGCTGATGTTCACGGTGTTCGCCGCGATCGGCTTCGTCTTCGAGTACTACCGCGGGAACTTCTCCCACTAGCAAGGGGGATCCGGGGGGATGGGTCCCCCGGACTAGGACGGCCTAGCACCCCGCCAGGCCGGACTGGTAGGCGATGATGACCAGCTGGATGCGGTCCCTGGCATCGAGCTTGGTCAGCAGGTGGGCCACGTGGGTCTTGGCCGTGGCCGGGCTGATCGTCAGCTCTTCGGCGATCTCGGCGTTGGACATGCCCCGGGCGACCATCGTGAGCACCTCGAGCTCGCGGTCGGTGAGCACCCGCTGAAGCTTGGCCCAGGTCAGGCTGGGCTGGCTGTCGCCGTCGGCCTGGGCTGCGGCCCGCGTGGCCCCATTGGCGGGTCCGGTGACGGGCCCAGTGGTGGGTACAGTGCGGGCGAACTCACCGATCAGGCGCCGGGTGACGCTCGGCGCGAGCAGCGCGTCCCCGGCGGCCACCACCCGGATGGCGGTGAGCAGGTCGGCGGGCAGCGTGTCCTTGAGCAGGAAGCCGCTGGCCCCGGCCCGTAGCGCGGCGAAGACGTACTCGTCCAGGTCGAAGGTGGTCAGGATGAGGGCGCGGACGTCGGTGCTCTCGGTGATCCGCCGGGTGGCCTCGATGCCGTCCATGACCGGCATCCGCACGTCCATCAGGATGACGTCGGGTTTGGTGCGCCGCGCGGCCTCGACCGCCTCGGCGCCGTTGCCTGCCTCGCCGACCACCGTGAAACCCGGCGTGGCCGCGATGATCCCGCAGAAGCCCACCCGGACCAGGGCCTGGTCGTCGGCGACCACCACCCGCAAGGTCATCCCTGAGGGCTCCCCGAGGGCAGCGGGATGTGCGCGCTGACACCGAAACCGTAGCCGGGCAGCGGTCCGGCGCTGAACTCGCCGCCGAGCAAGCTCACCCGCTCGCGCATCCCGATGATGCCGTGCCCGCTTCCGCCGATGACGAAATCGCCGGGAAAGCCGCCGGGCGCGTGCCAGCCGGGCATGCCGCTCATGGCGAGCAGCGTCGGCCCGCCGGCGCTCAGGCCTGCGTCGCCTGCGAAGCCTCCGGCGAGGGCCCGGGCGCTCCCGCGGTGCGACATCCCGGCGCTGGCCATCTCCGGCAGGCCCGCGCCGTTGTCGGTCACTTCGAGGATCAGCTCGTCGTGGCCGTAGCCGATCAGCACGCGGCACGAACTCGTGCGGGCGTGCTTGACCACGTTGGTCAGCGCTTCCTGCACGATCCGGTAGGCCGACAGGTCGATGCTGGCGGGCAGTTCCCTGGGCTGCCCGCAGCGGGTCACGTCCACCCGGACGCCCGCGCTCGCGGTGCGTGAAACCAGCCGGTCCAGGTCGGCCAGCCCAGGCGCGGGGTACAGCGGAGCGGACGCGGAAACCCCGCCAAGCCCGGAATCCCCGCCAACCCCGCCGAACCCGCCGACCTCGGCGTCCGGGGTCCCGCCCGTGGCCGGCGACTGGCCCGCGGCCGGCGATCCGTCCCCGGCGCCCCGCGCGGCCAGGTCGGTCTCGTCCGCTTGGCGGAGGGCGCCAAGCATCCGGCGCATCTCGTCCAGAGCCTCCCGGCTGGTGGCCTGGATGGCGCCGAGGGCGTTGCGCGCGTCGGCAGGCTGGGTGTCGATGACGTACTGGCCGTAGCCCGCCTGGACCGCGATGACGCTCATGCTGTGCGCGACCACATCGTGCAGTTCCCGGGCTATGCGCAGGCGCTCCTCGGCGACCGCCTTGCTGGCCGCCTCGTCTTGCAGCCGGACCGCGTACCGGCGCCGCTGACGCACGATGTAACCGGTGAACCAGGCGATGATCACGCACAGCGCGACCGAAACCAGCCCGCCGTTCGGGATGAATCCGCCTCCGGTCAGGTGCATGAGCACCGCGTCGGCCAGCAGGGTGGCGAACACGGCGACGAGCACGCGCACCGCGGCCTGCCGGTGCTCGTAGGTCGCCGCGACCAGGTAGAGCACGTAGGCAACGGGCAGGAAGTAGGTCAGGCCGCCGTTCTCCGGCCCGATCAGCGTGGTCACGACGACCGAACCGGCTAGCAGCACGCCGAGCATGAACGCCGGACGGCGGCGGCGCATGCCCACCGCCACGACCGCCACCATGACCAGGAAGATGGCCAGCGGCCAGGTGAGCGAGAGAGTTCGGTCGGACACGAAGCCGTACGGGGTTTCCAGAGCCCGGATGACGCCCTTCCTGATGCTCGCGAAGAGGATCAGGCCGAAGACGGCGCCCACTACGTAGTCAAGCGCGGCCCAGTGCCGGGGACTGAGCCGATTGGTCAGCGGCGGCCGCTGATGCGCGGCCGGGACCTCCGAGAAGGTGCGCACGAGACTACCGTAACCGCCATCACCGCTCGGGGCGTCATCCTGCAGGCGTACGCCGCATGGTAACGACAGACCCGGGCTCTTCCGCAGGGGACCAAGTGAGTGTCACTCTGGCGGGCGATGACGCGACCGTCCCGTGCTGGCACGGTAACACACATGCCATCCAACAAGGCTCCGCGCATCCAGCCGGGCCCCAGCCAGACCGGCCCCAGCCAGACCGGCCCCAGCCAGACCGGCCCCAGCCAGACCGGCCCCAGCCAGACCGGCCCCAGCCAGACC
>Ga0209517_10001815_pt1 | contig 31312 bp, 26 predicted proteins | sample PeaSoiMetSII2010_FD_187695 | JGI IMG/M metagenome (GOLD analysis project Ga0209517, IMG submission 187695) | Peat soil microbial communities from Weissenstadt, Germany - SII-2010 (SPAdes) (version 2) | ecosystem: Environmental > Terrestrial > Soil > Wetlands > Peat | place: Germany...
CGGCGGGTATTTCGCCGACCTTGCCTTTGCCGTCGCCGTCAGGCGTGTAGGTGAGCGCTTGCATGGTGATGAGATCGATCACGCCTTTGAAGCTCTTTTCCTGGCCGATAGGCAATTGAATGGGAACTACGCCGCGGCCGAAGACATCCTGCAGCGATTTCATGGAGCGCTCGAAGCTGGCCAGCTCGCGATCCATCCAGTTGAGGACGAACGCGCGGGGGATGTCGTACTCGGTGGCGAAATCCCAAACTTTTTCAGTGACCACCTGGACCCCGGCGGCCGCGTCGACGAGTATGAGAGCGGCATCGGCGGCGATTAGCGAGGCTTTCGTTTCGTTGACGAACGTGCTGTAGCCCGGAGTGTCGAGAAGATTGATTTTGATCTTATCGGCGGCGCCGGGAGCCTGCCATTCGGCGAAAGCGACGGCGGTCTGAATGGATATCTTTCTGGCGATCTCCTCTTCGTCCCAATCGGTGACGGTGGAGCCTTCGTTGACTTTGCCGAAGCGCGGAGTCATGCCCGCAGTGAAGAGCAACGACGACACGAGCTGCGTCTTCCCCGTATCGCCGTGGCCTACAATGCCAACGTTACGAATCGCATCGGTGGTGTAAGTTTTCATGATTGACCTCGATTGACTGATGGCGGGAGGAGTTGCTCCGCCTCAGTATCCGTACATGGTGCGGACCAGACATGCCAGCGTGCCCCACGGGAAAACCGGGATGCTAACACACGGCGCGTCGTGGGTACAACTTTGTCGGAGGCCAATGCAGCTGATTCTGGTGCAAAAGCGCGCTTTGAAAATGGCGTGTTTTGTCTCGATTAGAACGGTGCTCGGTCTTTTATTTTCAATGGGTTGCGACGATTTCTAATAATTTCGTGTCTCGATTAGAAATTGCCGCTCTGTGAGAGCCGTGAGCGCCTGTGGTGCCTCCTTTCGCCGATTTGTGGTGCTGCAGCCATTATTGCCGGTGGCAGGTTATCTGGGCATATCGCGCGAGTCAATGGAACTATGGATACATTTTGGGGGTAGTACGAGGTTCGGAGGACGGGAGTGCGGTGCGGTGGGCTTCATGCGGGTGGCTATGCATGGCGATTGCGGTACAAATTATTTTTATGCGCCGGGCCACAGCGGGCGCAGCTAGCGGCGCCCCTACGGGGAAACGGCAACGGCGACGGATTTATTCGTAGCGGAGGGCGATTACCGGGTCAACGCGCATGGCGCGGCGGGCTGGGATGTAGCCGGCTGCGACTGCTACGGCGGCTAGAGCTACGGCTACCGTGGTTAGCGTGATCGGGTCGTAGGCGGAGACGTCGAAGAGTAGATGGGCTACCAGGCGGGAGGCTGCCAGGGCGCAGGGGACGCCTAGAGCGAGGCCTGCGAGCGCCAGGCTGAGCGTTTCGCGAAGGACCATGCGCAGGATTGCAGCGCGAGAGGCGCCTAGCGCCATGCGGATGCCGATTTCGTTCCTGCGGCAGGCTACCGAGTAAGAAATCACGCCGAAGATTCCTGTCGCTGCTAGCACCAACGCCATCGCGGCGAACAGACTCAACAGAAGCGTGCGGAATTTTGATTGTCCCGTCGAGGCGTCGATAATTTCCGGCGCGAGCACTACGCCGGTGACCGGCAGATCTTTATCGATCTTGCGAACTACTTCGCGAATCGCGGCAGCCACGCTTGCAGGACGCAGCGAGCTTTTGACCATGAGATTCGCGCCCCAAAAAGGCGATTGCGCGTAAGGGACGTACATCATGGGTCCGGGATTCCGGCCCAGCGAGACGTTGCGCACATCGCCCACGATTCCCACGATCTGGCGCGAAACGGGGCCGTCGGGCGGCAGGCCGAAAACGATCCACTTTCCCAACGGATCTTGATTTGAGAAATAGAGGCGCGCGAGGCTCTGGCTGATCACCGTGACGCGCGGCGAGGAGAGAATGTCGCGACGGTCGAAGGCGCGGCCTGCCAGAAGCGGGATGTCCAACACGCGAAAATACTCCGGGCTGATGGAGACGTAATCGGCGGTGCGAGATGCGCCGGCGGAGATGGGCGGATTGCCCTCGATTTTGAATGCGAGATTCACCTGGCCGTCGGCGATAGGCCTGGGGACAACGATGGCGGAATTTTGCATTCCCGGTTGGGCCTGAACGTTTGCAAGCAGAGTGACGGCGAAGTCGGACCATTGCTGCTGCGTGGAATACTGGCTGCTGGGAAGATCGATGTTTGCTTGCATGGTGTGCTGAACGTTGAAGCCAGGATTGACGGATATGAGTTTGGCGAAGCTGCGCAGCAGAAGTCCGGCCGCGACGAGCAGAACCATGGCGAGGGCGATTTCCGCGGCGGCCAGGAAATTGCGCGCGCGGCGGCGAATGGCAAGATCGCCCGAGCGCGCGCCGCCTCCGCGCAGGTTCGACTGCAAATTGGCATTGGCGGCAAATATCGCGGGAGCCAAGCCGAAGGCACAGCTTGCCGCGAGCGAAAGAAGCAGCGCGAAGCCCAGGATGAAATGATCGACGCGAATTGCGTTTACGTGCGGAAAACCGTGCGGAAGCAAGGAGCTCAGTGCCTGGACGCCCCAGAAGGCGAGACCGATGCCAACGGCGCCGCCGAGCAAGCCGAGTACGGCAGTTTCGGTGAGCAGTTGCCGGACGATGCGATTCCGGCCGGCGCCGAGCGCGGTGCGCACTGCGATTTCGCGGGCGCGAGATGTGGCGCGGGTGAGCAGCAAGTTGGTAATATTGGCGCAGGCGATCAGAAGTACGAGGCCTACGGCGCCCAGCAGCACTAGCAGAGCGGACTTCACGTTGCCGACAAGCATCTGTTGCAACGGGGCCATGCGAATCTGCCAGCCTCGATTTTCGGTAGGGTATTGTGCCGCGAGCCGTGAGCCGAGGGCGTCGAGTTCTGCCTGCGCCTGGGCGATTGAGACGCCGGGCTTCAATCTCCCTGTGACGCGCAGCCAATGGCCGTCGCGACTGGGCATGAACGCGCCGAAAACCGGATCCTGGACCAGCGGAATCCAGATCTGGTCGGGCTCATTGAGAAGAGGAAAACGAAATGACGCCGGCATGATGCCGATGATGCTGAAGGAACGCTTGTCGAGCTCGATGGTGCTGCCGATGATTTGCGGATCGGCTGCGAAGGAATCGCGCCAGAGATTTTCGCTGAGAATGGCGACGGGCGGCGCGCCGAGTTTGCCGTCGCCGGGGTAGAAGGCGCGACCGGCGAATGGCTTTTCACCGAAGACGGAGAAAAGCTCGGGTGTGACGACCGACGCATTGACGACCGTCGGCTCGCCCCGGCCCGTGAGCGTGAGTTGATGGAATTGGGAGCCGGCCAACTCGATGAAGATCGAATTTTGCCGGCGCAGCTCGTCGAAATTGAGGAATGACCAGTCTGTCCCGTTTTCGCCCTCTTCCGGTTGCACTTGGAAAACAGTGAAGAGTTGCTGGGAATTTGCGTAGGGCAGCGGCTTCAGGAGCACGGCGTAAACGACGCTGAAGATGGCCGTGTTGGCGCCGATGCCGAGAGCGAGGGTGAGGACGGCGACGGCGGTGAAGCCGGGATTCTTGCGGAGCATGCGGAGGGCGAAGCGGGCGTCCTGCAGGAATGTTTCGAGGATCGGTAGGCCGTGGAGTTCGCGGTTGGTTTCCTGGAGTTGCGTTAGGCCGCCCAGGCGGATGCGCGCGGCGCGGCGGGCTTGTTCGGGGGCCATGTCGCGGCGGATGTTTTCGTCTGTGAGCATTTCTAGATGAGCTTCGAGTTCGTGCGCGAAGTCTTGATCGACCTGGCGGGGCGAAAGCCAGGCTCGGGTGCGGGAAGCGAGGGCTCGAAGCCAGGCGAGCATGGCGTTAGCCTCGCTCCGCGATGCGCAGCACGCGGCCGATTACGCCGGAGATTCGCGCCCAATTTTGGGCTTCGGTATTGAGCTGCTTACGTCCGGATTTGGTGAGGGAATAGAATTTGGCTTTTCTGTTGTTGTCCGAGGTGCCCCAGGCGCCGGAGATCCAGCCTTTGTGCATGAGGCGCACGAGAGAGGCGTAGATCGTGCCTTGGTTGATTTGCAGAGCGTCATCGCTGATTTGTTCGATGCGGCGGGCGATGCCGTAGCCGTGCAGCGGGCCCATGGCCTCGAGGGTCTTCAAGACCATAAGATCGAGAGTGCCCTGCAGGATTTCGGATTTGGCGGCGGGCACGCGGCCTCCTGTGGTGTGTCCACAGGAGTATGGCGGAGGACATGTGGGATGTCAACAGGGGAAACGCATGTTGGCCAGACTTCACTGAGTTGGTTGCTGCGTATGAGTGATAGTCTGGCGTTCGGTTTCGTTCGGGGCCGCACACCGGGAGGGTCTGAAGGCCCTCCCCTACGAAGATTGGCAATTGCGTCGTCTTACGGGACCCCGGATGTCGTGCCCGTCAAGGACACCTTTTGTGGGCTCGGCGTGGCCGAGTCAGAAACGGTAAGCGAACCCGTGAATTTCTCTTCCTTCTGTTCTTTGCGCGCGGGTCCGTCGAAGCTGAGCGTAATGGCGCAAGACTGGTGTGGCTTGAGAGTGCCAGGGCAGTTGTTCGTCTGCGAAAAGTAAGAACCGCTAACGCTGATCCCGTGCACTGTTAGTGTCGTCGTCCCTGAGTTCGTCAGAGTCGCCTTCTGCGGAGGCGTGCAACCGCCGCCGACCAAGCGATCCTCACAGGAAAAGTACATGCTGCAGGGTTTGAGCGTCGCCGTTGTGGCTGCAGGGGCGAACCCGCTTACAGAGATGCTCTGATTTTGCGGCATACCGTTACGAAGATGGCGGGCCGCCATTAACAGTCGAAATCGAATCATCATTTGGGCCGTGGACAACGTATTACGGCTCGCCGCCGCTGCCGGCACCTGGACAATCTGCGACGGCTGAATTTCAACCGTGTTCTCCGCATCTACCGAACTGTAGTCGCAGCCTGCGACCCCGGGGTGATTCTCGTCGCAGGGGATCAGCAGGAAAGCATGCTCGTTGCCGCTGGCGTCTACTCCAGTTCCGGCAATCTCGCCGCGCTCGTTGATCGCGTTGGCGGATTGCAGCGACAGCGTCGAATCCGAGGGAATCAGAGTATTGAGGTCGAAGAGCGAACCATCCTGCCACAGAATCGCGCGAACGGCGCCGGTGTCCGAATCGCACGTTGCAAGAGAACTGCCGACAATTTGCTCCCGGTCGTTGATCGCCCCGGCGAAGCTGCATACATCGTTGCCGACGGTTCCCAAATCCCTGAGGGTCTTCACATTCCTCCAAAGCGCGGCGTGGAAGAACGCGCCTCCCGGAAGGTAGGCGAATCCGACCGATTCTCCCCGCCCATTGAGCGCAAAGGCACCGGTGAAATCGCCACCAAGCGAGCCTTCCAGCTCGTGCATGACGCCGCGCTCCCACAGAAACGCGCTTGTCGTCGCGTCTCCCGTCCCGTTGGACGAGCCGACGATTTGCCCGCGCTGATTGATGGCGGCCGCAAGCGTGCACGTGCCGCCGAGCCCGCCGAGATCGGTCATGCCTTTCCCTTTTTCCCAAATGAAAGAATCGACCGCGACAGGAAAGCAGGCACCGGGCTGCGTCGAACCCGTGTAAGAGAATCCGATCACCTGCCCCGCGTCATTGATCATGGTCGCCTGTGCATCGGTCCCGCCAGGGAGCGTTCCGAGGTCTTGCATGCCATCGCGCTCGTCCCACAGGAAGGCGCGCATCTCATAGAGATACGGCGGCGGGAATCCGCCCCAGAGCCAGAATGGGCCAGGACCGATGGGAGTCGAGGTCTGATCCATGGAATTCACGTCCGGGACTGTATTGAGAGCCGCGCCCACCACCTGACCCGAGCTGTTTACGGAGTTGGCTTCACTTTGATATCCGCCCTCGGGCAATGTTCCGAGGTCGATAATTTTCTTCTCTTTCCATAACACCGCGCGCACCTGCGGCAGACCCGCAATAAAGGGATCCGTCTGTCCGTTTTCCGAAACCCCGGCGATCAGCCCGTTTGAGCTGCTCCACATCGGAACGCTGCTGCCTCCGCCGGGAATTGCGCCTAAGTCGGTCATAACACCCTTGCCGTCACTGATAAACGTATGGACTACGTCGCAGTCCCAAAAGCAATCGTTTGGAAATGGATCGGGCGTGCCCGTATCTGCAAATCCAACTGCTGTACCCTCAGAGCTCAGCACCGATGAGCCCGCAGACTCGCCGCCACTTCCCGGGACGAAGTAACTCTGCGGCCCGCCGAAAGTGCTGCCCAAGTCCACGAGTTGATAATGATGGTGTCCGTTGGTGGCGTTGGCAGAGCTGTAGGGCACTGTTGCCACTGCGGAGGGTTCGGCAATCTGAATCGTATAATTTTGGCTGGCGTTCGCTGGCGGCACTGCGGAGTCGGTTACGGTCACGATTACATCGTAAGTTCCTGCGGCCGCCGGGCTGCCCTCAATGCCAGTCGCCGACATACAGCAGCCACCGTTCCCATCGAAGGTTGATACCGAACCGATCGTCAATCCCGGCGGCGATGACGAGTCTGCCGCAGGCGTCCAACTCCAATTGTATGGCGACGTGCCATTTGCCGCGGCGAGTGGGAAACCATGTAAAGTGATGCGGCACTCCGTGCCGAGCCCCGTAATAATTATACAGATACAGTTGGGTGAACCCTCGGTGCACGTGGGGCCGCGGCGGGCGTCGTAATTGACTCCGACTGTTCCGTTGGGAGGGGCGCCGGAGCTGATCGCCAGTGCGGGGCTGCTGACCTCGATCGAGTTTGAGATACCGGTGATTGACGGCGCGGCGGTGTCGGTCGCGGTAATCGTCTGCATACCGGACGTATTCAACGTGGCTGAGAAGGTGCGGGTGCCGTTGGCCAGCGTGGAGTTGGCGGGAAGCACTGCTTGAGGGTCCGTGCTGGTGAAGTGCACGGTTCCCGAATATGTTGTGTCGACGCTATTCGCTGCGTCCAGTGCGTTCACGGTGAAGCTAATCGGCGCGCCGGTATTTGAAGTCGCCGCAGCAGTGACCGAAAAGTGCGTGGCAGCCGATTGGGAACCACCGCCGCCCCCGCCGTTGCTACCGCTGCCCGCCGCGCCGCCGCCGCAGGCGTTGCACATGCAGATGCCAAGAATGGTGACGAAAAGCAGCGCATTTAGCTTCATGCGGCCTCCTGGGCTCGCGGGGACCTGGATCGGTGACGCATCGCTAACGCTTGTGCGGTACTCCGTGACCGCGATTTCAGCATTCGGTTTGGCGAAATTAGTGAAGCGACCCGAGAATGGCAATGACAGGGAGTCTCAGAATTATCTCAGAGCGATGTCAGAGCGCATCTTCCTGACACTTATAGGCTTTACAAGGGTAGGGGACCTTTGGAGCGAGCACTCTTAGGGCTTCTAGATAAACATAATGGTACAATTCCACCCAATATAACGAGGTTTCTGATGGCTTCGCCAGCCCATCCGCCGCCGGTGATTTGTTTCGGCCCATTCGAACTGGACGCCGCGAGCGGGGAGCTGCGCAAAGCCGATATCCCCCTGAAAATTCATCCGCAGCCTTTCCGGGTGTTGCTGCTCCTTGCAGAACGGCCCAGGCGAGTGGTCACCCGAGATGAAATCCAGCGCTGCCTGTGGGGCGAGAACACCTTTGTGGACTACGAGCGCGGCATTAACTCCTGCGTGAACCAAATTCGCGCCGTGCTCGGAGACGATCCGGAACGACCACGGTTCATCGAGACGCTGCCCCGCCGCGGGTACCGCTTCATTGCTCCAGTGACCACGAAGATCGGTCTCGAGCCAGCCTCTAACCACGGATCAGCCGCAAGCATTGCAGCGCCGCAACCAAGTCAGAGCGAAATGGCGTCGTTCGTTCGAAGTGCCCCGGCTTTACACGTGGTTACCGATCAAGACGCGGCAACACATTTCCCAAATTCGACGCAGAAGCAAGTGCTCGGAGTCGCCGGGAGTCTCGCACTCCTGTTGATTGTGGGCGCCGCGTGGTGGCTCATCAGGCGCCACGCCCCGACGCCGCTCAGCCTCCCGGATCTGAAACAGCTCCAACTGACCGCTAACTCGAGCGAGAACGCGATAACCGGAGGCGCCATTTCGCCCGACGGCAAGTATTTGGCCTACGCCGACACGACTGGAATTCACATCAAGCTCATAAAGACCGGCGACACGCATGATGTTCCGCAGCCCGAAAGTTTGAAGGGACTGCAAGTGAGCTGGAGCATCGCGCCCAACTGGGCGCTTGAGGGCGCGAGAATCATCGCCACTGCGAGCGTGCCCGGACGGGCTCCGAGCATTTGGAGTGTCCCGGTAATCGGCGGAGCCCCGCGCAAGATTCGTGACGATGCCACCGCGACGGGCGTCACGCGCGACGGTTCGTTGGTGGCTTTTACGACCAGAGCCAGCGAGATTGGTGGTGACCGTGAAATTTGGATGGTGACGTCCGATGGAGAGAATGCGCAGAAGCTTTACGAAAGTGACGACAACACTGATTTCATGGGCGCCGAGTGGTCCCCCGATGGGCAGCGATTGGCCTACCTGTGGCACCATGAGGTGGCGAAAACGGTTCAATTTTCCCTCGACAACCGCGACTTGCGCGGCGGCCTGGAGGCCCGAGTCCTGCCCGCCTGGGTATGGGACTGGAACTGGTCGCCGGATGGGCGGCTGATCTACTCCCTGGATGACCCCGGCCCGATAGGTGAGAGTTGCAGCTTCTGGGGAGTGCGACTGGATGCGCGGAGTGGCAAAGCCCTGGAAGCGCCGCAGCGATTGACGCGCTGGGCCGGCGTGTGCATGGACAGTCTGAGCATGACGGAGGATGGCAGGAAGCTCGCGTTTCGCAAGTGGTCGTGGCAAGGCGATGTGTATGTCGCGGACATGGAAGGCAGCCGCCACATCTCCACACCGCAACGCCTTACGCTAAATGAGGGCCGGAGCTATCCCGCGGCATGGACACCGGACAGCAAGGCGGTAGTCTTCGGAGCGTATCGCGATGGCCAGTGGGGCCTTTTCAAGCAGGTTGTAGGTACGGAGAAGGTTGAGTTTCTCGCCACGGTGGCGGACTCGAAGCATTTGACCGACTACGGCTTGGACGACATTTGGAGCGCGGGCGCGTGCGTGAGCCCGGATGGGGCCTGGATACTTTTCTTGAGCGCTCCTCCAGAGATCGCGTCCTATGCTTCCACTTTGACGCCGACACGAGTGATGCGCGCTCCGATGGCAGGAGGCGCCACTGAGTTGGTGATGACAGCGCAGACTTACGAAGGTCTTGCATGCGCGCGGTCACCGGCGAAGCTGTGCGCAGTGGGAGAGGAATCTTCGGATCGGAAGCAGATGGTGTTCACTGCCTTCGACCCGCTAAAAGGACGCGGGCGCGAGATAGCGCGGTTTGACACCGATCCCGTCGCGCGCTACCCGAACGACTATCTCTGGAATCTTTCTCCCGATGGCGCCACCATCGCAATTTTCCAACGCTCGGGACCGGCGATCCATCTTCTGTCGTTGAAGAATCACGCTTCGCGGGTACTCGCGGTGAAGGGCTGGAACAATTTCCAGACCTTGAACTGGGAGGCGGACGGGAAGGCGCTGATCGTCGCGAGCGCGACCGGTGACGGTGCTGCTCTGCTCGAAGTCGATTTGCAAGGCAAAGCGTACGTTCTGTGGGAACAGAGAGGAGATCTCGAGCCGAACAACGCGGTACTTTCCGCGCCGTGGGGGTTGCCCTCGCCCGACGGCCGGCACTTGGCGATTTACGCGGCACACCTGAGCGGCAACATGTGGATGATGGAGAACTTCTAGGGCCGCGGGCTGCGAACAATGCGATTACGGAGTGTGATGCGGGGCGGATTTGGCAGCTACTTCTTGGCGGATTAGGGCGCGCTGTAACGCTACTGAGGCGCGCTGCCAATCTAACTCGTTGGAACCGGATTTTGCCAGGCGCTCATGGGCGCGTTCGGCGGCGGATTGGGCGCGGGCTCGGTCGATTTCTTCGGCGCGCTCGGAAAATTCGGCCAGGACGATTACTCGTTCTCCTAGAACTTCGGCGAAGCCTTCGATCACCGTCAGATAATGCGTTTGGCCGGACTGGTTGTAGCTCAGCGCGCCGATTCCTAGCTCGGTGATTAGCGGGGCGTGGCCTGGGAGGACGCCTAAGTAGCCGTCCTTGCCGGGGATTTCGATGGAATCTACCGCGGCGCTTAGAACGCGGCGCGCTGGGGTGACTACCTCGAGTTGGATTTGGGCAGGCGGCATTTTTTAGGCGTTGGCGGCCATTTTTTCTGCGTTGGCGCGGACTTCCTCGATGGTACCTTGCATGTAGAAGGCTTGCTCGGGGAGATCGTCGTGTTTGCCATCGACAATTTCCTTGAAGCCACGGACGGTGTCTTCGATCTTCACGTACTTCCCGTCCAGACCGGTGAACTGCTCGGCCACGAACATGGGTTGCGAGAGGAAGCGCTCGATTTTGCGGGCGCGGGCGACGGTTTGCTTGTCTTCGTCGGAGAGTTCTTCGATGCCGAGGATGGCGATGATGTCCTGGAGATCCTTGTAGCGTTGGAGGATGGATTTCACCGAGCGCGCGACGTTGTAATGCTCCTGGCCGACTACGCGGGGATCGAGAATGCGCGAGAAGCTGGCCAGAGGATCTACGGCTGGGTAGATGCCGCGCTCGACGATTTGGCGGCTGAGGTTGGTGGTGGCATCGAGGTGCGCGAAAGTGGCGGCGGGAGCTGGGTCGGTGTAATCGTCGGCGGGAACGTAAATCGCTTGCACCGAGGTGACCGAGCCTTTTTTCGTGGAGGTGATGCGCTCCTGGAGCTCGCCGATTTCGGTGTTCAGGTTGGGTTGATAGCCTACGGCGCTGGGCATGCGGCCTAGCAACGCGCTGACTTCGGAACCGGCCTGGACGAAACGGAAAATATTGTCGATGAAGAGGAGAACGTCGAGGCCTTCTTCGTCGCGGAAATATTCGGCTACTGTGAGGCCCGTCAGGCCTACGCGGAGGCGGGCGCCGGGCGGTTCGGTCATCTGGCCGTAGATCAAGGCGCAGCGGGATTTTCCTGGATCGCCGGGAACGATTACTTTCGATTCCTGCATTTCGAGCCAGAGGTCGTTGCCTTCGCGGGTGCGTTCGCCTACGCCGGCGAAGACGGAGACGCCGCCGTGCTGCATGGCGACGTTGTGGATGAGCTCTTGAATGAGCACGGTCTTGCCGACGCCGGCGCCGCCGAAGAGGCCGATCTTGCCGCCTTTGAGGTAGGGCTCCATGAGATCGACGACCTTGATGCCGGTCTCGAACATTTCTAGAGTGGTGGATTGATCTTCGAGAGACGGAGCGGGGCGATGAATTTGATAGCGCTGCTTGGCTTTCACGGGGCCTAGGCCGTCTACGGGCTCGCCGAGGACGTTGAGAACGCGGCCGAGAGTTTCGCGGCCTACCGGAACCGAGATTCCTTCTCCCAGGTTTTCGGCCTTCATGCCGCGGACTAGACCCTCGGTTGGCTTCATGGAGACGCAGCGGACGCGGCCTTCGCCGAGGTGCTGCTCGACTTCGCAGATGAGGTCAATCGGGTCGCGCGAGTCGAAGCCTTCGCTGGTGATGCGGACGGCGTTGTAGATGGAGGGCAAGTGGTGTTCGGGGAATTCGACGTCGACGACGGGCCCGATCACCTGCACTACGCGTCCGATGGAGTGTTCGTGTTTTTCCATTCGTGGCTCCTGAGCCTATTTGAACTTTTTCGGATGCCGGTCCCGCATGCGGGACCGGCGCTACAAAAACCTAACCTACGGCGCTGGCGGCGCCGCTTACGATTTCGATTAGCTCGCGTGTTATGCCTGCCTGGCGAATCTTGTTCATATCTAGCGTCAGCTCATCGATCAGCTCGGATGCGTTGATTGTGGCTGAATCCATAGCCGCCATGCGCGCGCCGTGTTCTGCGGCGGAGGATTCGAGCAGGATACGGAAGATTTCCGTGTCCACGTAGCGCAGGACCAGCGCTTTGAAAAGCTCGGCGCGCGGCTGCTCGTAAATGTAATCGACGAGAGATTCGGTTGGTTCGGGCTGGTGCGGCTGGCCGATGACTGCCGGATCGATGGGCAGCAGCTTTTCGGCGCAGAGGCGCTGGACGATTACGCTCTTGAATTCGTTGTAGATCATGTAGACGGCGTCCACTTCCTGTGCGGCGTAGAGTTCGATGATGCGGGCGCCGATTTCTTTGGCGTGGCGAAACTCGACGTTGAGGGAGACGTTCAGGAATTCGCCGACGAGATTGTAGTGGCGCTTGCGGAGGACGTCGCGGCCTTTGCGGCCTACGGCGAGGACCTGGATTTTCTGCGCGGCGTGATCACGGAGGAAATGCAGGGCGTGGCGGATGACGTTGGCGTTGAAGGGGCCGGCGAGGCCGCGATCGCCGGTGAGCAGGACGACTAGGATTTTCTCTTCGGGGCGGCGCTCGAGGAGCGGATGCGTGGCGGGATCTTCCATGCGGGCCACGGCGGAGCGCAGCACGCGGAGGATTTCGCGGGCGTAGGGGCGCGCGGCGGTGACGCCTTCTTGCGCTTTGCGCAGGCGGGCGGCGGCAATGAATTTCATCGCGCGGGTGATCTGCTGCGTGTTTTTCACGGAGCGGATGCGGCGGCGGAAGTCGATTAGAGTGGGCATGATCTTCTAGAGCGAAGAAACCGCAGATCCCTCACTTCGTTCGGGATGACAACGTTTTCTGTTTGACCGTGTCTTCGAGACTACGACGTGTCCCCCCTCAGTTCGCGGCGGCTGGTGCGGCGGCCGCGGCGGTTGTTGTGGTGAAGCGCTCCTTGAATGCGTCCAGAGCTTCTATCATTTCGGCGCGCAGGGCATCGTCTATGGCTTTTTTCTCGGCTAGCTTGCGCAGCGTTGGGCCGTAGTTTGTGTCCAGAAATGCCAGGAGCTCCGTTTCGTAGCGGCGGCATTCGGCGACTTCTAGTTTGTCGAGATAGCCATTCGTGCCGGCGAAAATTACGAAGACTTGCTTTTCGACGGAGAGCGGCTGGTATTGATCCTGTTTCAGCAATTCGGTGAGGCGAGCGCCGCGGATTAGCTGGGCTTGCGTGGCTTTGTCGAGTTGCTCGGTGCCAAACTGGGCGAAGGCGGCGAGATCGCGATACTGGGCCAAGTCGAGGCGCATGCGGCCTGCTACCTGGCGCATCGCCTTAATCTGCGCGTTGCCGCCCACGCGGCTTACGGAGATGCCGACGTTCATGGCGGGGCGGATGCCGCCGTTGAATAAGTCGGCTTCCAGATAAATTTGCCCGTCGGTGATGGAAATTACGTTTGTGGGAATGTAAGCAGAGACGTCGCCAGCCTGCGTTTCGATCACCGGCAGTGAAGTGAGCGAGCCGGCGCCGAGTTGATCGTTGAGCTTTGCGGCGCGCTCGAGCAGGCGCGAGTGCAGGAAGAAAACGTCGCCGGGGAAAGCTTCGCGGCCCGGTGGGCGGCGTAGCAGGAGCGAGATTTCGCGATAGGCTTGCGCGTGCTTGGAGAGATCGTCGTAGAAAGTTACGGCGTGGCGCTTGGAATCGCGGAAATATTCTCCCATGGCGCAGGCGGCGAAGGGGGCTAGGTATTGCATGGTGGCCGGCTCAGCGGCGGAGGCGGCTACTACGATTGTGAAGTCCATGGCGCCGGCATCAGTGAGGATTTTCACAACTTGAGCGATCGTCGAGCGCTTCTGGCCGATGGCGCAGTAAATGCAAATCAGTTCGCCGCCGCGTTGATTGATGATGGAGTCGAGGATGATGGCGGTCTTGCCGGTCTGGCGGTCGCCGATGATTAATTCGCGCTGGCCGCGGCCGATGGGAATCATCGAGTCAATGGCCTTGATGCCGGTTTGCAGCGGCTCGCGGACGGGCTGGCGATCGACGACGCCGGGAGCGAGGCGCTCGACCGGATTGCGCTGCTCGGTCATGATCGGGCCCTTGCCATCGAGAGGCTCGCCGAGAGGATTTACAACGCGGCCGACGAGGGCTTCGCCGACAGGCACGGACATGATGTTGCTGGTGCGCTTGACCGTGTCGCCTTCCTTGATTTCGGAGTATTCGCCGAGGAGCACGGTGCCGACCTGATCTTCTTCGAGGTTGAGCGCGATGCCGGTGACGCCGTGCGGGAAAGTGAGCATTTCGCCGGCCATGACTTTATCGAGGCCGTGGACGCGCGCGATGCCGTCGCCGACGGAGATGACCGAGCCGACTTCTTCTACGGCGACCGTTTGCTGATAATTCTCGATCTGCTCGCGGATAATTTTTGTGATTTCGTCAGCTTTGATGCTCGCCATTCGTGCTCCTGTCGCGATTCAGAGAAAAGCTGGTGATCAAATTCTAAAGCTTTCTGCTTCGAGTTGCGCGCGCAAGCGATTGAGCTGCTCGCGGATCGATCCATCGTAGATGGTCGAGCCGATTTGCACCACAGCGCCGCCGAGTAACGCGGCGTTGAGAGCGAATTGGGCTTCGATGCGCTTGCCGGTCATGCGTTCGAGGGCTGCGACGATTTCTTTCTTTTCCGAGGCGGATAGTTCGCGAGCGGAGGTGACCGCCGCTTCGGCGATGCCTGCGCGGGTATTAAGCTCGGCGTCGAAAGCGGCGCTGATCTCGGGAAGCGATTCGACCCGGCGATGATCCACGAGGATGTAAATAAAATTGCGAATCGCTTCGCCGATGCCAATGCGCGCGGCGAGCTTATCGAGCACTTCGTGCTTGCCTTCGCGCGTGACGGCCGGAGTGTGCAGGAATTCGCGCAGCTCGGGGGACGAAGCGAAGGCATCGGCAAAAATGGCGAGTTCACGGCGATAGGCGTCGGCGCTTTTGCGCTCGACGGCCACGTCGGCAAGAGCGACGGCGTAGCGGTGGGCGATGACGCTCAATTGACGCTCCGGGAAAGATCGGCGACGAACCCGCTGACGATGCCGGAATCGGCGCGTGGAGTGATTTGCTCGCGGAGGAGAACTTCGGCGCGTTCGACAGCGAGGCGGGCGGCGAGAGATTTTAGAGTGAGCACGGCGGCGCGTTCCGCGGCGGCGATTTCGATGTCGGCGGCGCGCTCGACTTTCGCAGCTTCTTCGCGAGTCAGGGCTTTGATGCGCTCGCGGTCGGCTTCAGCGTCGCGGCGCGCCTGCGCTTTCAGTTCGGCGATTTCGGTATCGAGATTGGCGAGGCGGGCTTCGGCGTCGCGCTTCTTTTTTTCAGCTTCTTCGCGGGCGCGCGTGCCTTCCGCCACGGCGGCCTGGATGGATTCGGACCGGGCGCGGAAATACGGGCCGGCCTTCGAGAAGGCCCAGAAGATGGCGGCGAAGACGATGGCGAAATTGAGCCAGCGGAAAATCCAGCCGGGCGTGGAGGTTGCGGGGCCCTCTTCCTGGGCGAAGGCGGGCGCCGCGAACACGAGTACCGCAAAAATCAGCGCGGCGATGCTCGCAATGCGCGGATAACGGAGAATTGCCCGATTCAACGGCTGCCTCCTGCGGAGGGGGCGGTGCGCTCGAGAATCATCTTGGAGATTTGGCCGGCGAGAGCGGGCGTTTGCCTTTCGATTTCGGCGCGGGCCGTAGCGGATTCAGCCTCGATGCGCTGCTTGGCTTCTTGCACCATTTCCTGAGTGCGGGCGCGCAGGGCGCGGAGAAGCTTCGCGCGTTCGTCGAGGACGGCCTGGCGGGCGGATTCTTGCTCGGAATAGACTTCGGCGCGGGCTTTCTTCAGAGCGTCGTGATAACGGTCCATTTCATCGCGGGCCGCGGCTTGCGCGGCGGCGGCTTCGGCTTTGGCGCCGTCGATGCGGCGGGCGCGCTCGTCCATGGCGCGCTGAAGCGGGCCGAAGAAAGTGGAACGCATGACGAGATAAAAGATAAAAACGATTACGACGGTTGGGAGGGCTTGGAGAACCAGGTCTTCGAGTTGGCGAACCATTTCCATTTTCTGCAAACTGCTGCGCTGCTCAGCTCCTGGATTATGCGACTGATCGAGCGCAGGGTGCGCTCAGGACACAAAAATAACAAGCTGCAAAGCTGGTGATTATCGCATCCGCGGTGTGCGGCGTCAACGCCGGGATGACGATCGAGTTGCCGGGAAATCCCGCTCGACAGGATGCGGCGTGCGGGATATTATCCCGCGCATGAGAATCTCTGCGCGAAACCGGCTGGTGGGCACGATTATTGAAGTGAAGCTTGGCGACATCATGGCGCATATCACCGTGAAAGTGGGCGAGCATTTGGTGGAGGCGGTGATTACGCGGCGCAGCGTGGAAGAAATGAATTTGGCGGTGGGCGATGTGGTGGCGGCGGTGATTAAGTCGACGGAAGTGATGGTGGAGAAGGCTTAGACAGGACCGGCTCCTTCCCGGGTTTTGGACCTTCCCGAAGTGAAAAAATTCCCTTTCTATCCGATGGTGACGCTACGGCGAGCCTTGGTAGCGCCCGCGCCTCCGTCGGCATCCGACGATCTCAACCCTGCTATGTGCAACTATCACGCGCGGACGACGCAGCCCAACCGACGCCATTTATTTACCGTCGAGCTCCGCGCACAAACGCGGCTTTTGCCGACGCTTCTGCTCGTAAGATGCCGGCGGGGACGCCGGCGCTACCTATGCTGGGCCAGCGCCTGATACAATCTGCGCGTTCACAGCGCGCTTTTGCGACCCTGTGCGTTCACTCCTAAGGAGCTCTCTATGTCCGCATTTTCTGGTGTCGATTTTCTCGAGTTCGATTCCCTGTTGAGCGATGAGGAGAAGCTGGCGCGGCAGACGGCGCGGCAGTTTGTTGACGCTGAGATCATCCCGATCATTGAGGAGTGCAATCGCGAGGGGAAATTCCCGATGCAGCTCGTGCCGCAACTGGGCGACCTGGGATTTTTTGGGTCCAACTTGACGGGGTATGGTTGCGCGCAGATGTCGAATGTCGAGTATGGCTTGGTGATGCAGGAATTGGAGCGCGGGGATTCGGGGCTGCGCAGTTTCGTGTCGGTGCAATCGGGGTTGGTGATGTACCCGATTCATGCGTTCGGCTCGGACGCGCAGAAGGATAAATGGCTGCCGCTTTTGCAGCAGGGGAAGGCGATCGGGAGTTTTGGGTTGACGGAGCCGCAGTTCGGGTCGAACCCCGGCGGGATGCTGACGCGGGCGGTGAAGAAGGGAGACAGCTACATTTTGAACGGCGAGAAGATGTGGATTACCAGCGGATCGATCGCCGATGTGTCGGTGGTATGGGCGAAAGGCGAGGACGAAAAGGTTCGCGGATTTCTCATCGAGAAAGGGACGCCGGGATTTAAGGCTTTTGATGTGCACGGGAAATGGTCGCTGCGGGCTTCGGTGACTTCGGGGCTGTCGATGTCGGATTGCAAAATTCCCGCGGAGAATTTGCTGCCGGGAGTGGTGGGAATGCGCGGACCGCTTTCGTGCTTGGATCAGGCGCGCTACGGAATCGGCTGGGGCGCGATCGGGGCGGCGATGTCGTGTTATGACACGGCCCTGCGTTATGCGAAGGAACGGAAGCAATTCGGGAATAAGCCGATTGCTTCGCACCAACTCGTGCAGGAAAAGCTGGTTTGGATGATCACCGAGATCACGAAAGGGCAATTTCTGGCGCTGCAGGTGGGAAAATTGAAGGATCAGAAGCGCGTGCATCCTTCTCAGATCTCAATGCTGAAAATGAATAACGTGTGGATGGCGTTGGAGACGGCGCGCCTGGCGCGGGATGTGCTCGGTGCGAATGGAATCGTGGACGATTATCCGGTCATGCGCCACATGAACAATCTCGAGTCGGTTTTCACCTACGAAGGAACGAACGATATCCACAAGCTGATCATCGGCGAGAGGATTACGGGAATTCCGGCGTATTTCTGAGGTAGCGAGCAATGCGGCGGGTGCGCAGGCTGAAGTCTGTCTTTTACATCTTCGCTGCGATCGCGTTGCTTATTTCCCTTCCCTCCCGAGCGGCATTCGCGCAGCAGCCGAAGCCGGAATCTTCGAAGCAAACTCCCAAAGACCAAGAAAAAGCCAAGGCGACGGAAGCAGATGAGCCGGCGGCCCCTGCCGACGTGCCCGCGAAACCGAAAGTCCGCACGATCACTGCTTTCTTGAAGGTCGACCGATCCACTTACCTACAGCAGATCCAAGATACCGTAGATTTTCTGAATAAGGCCAAGGCTGCATTCGAAAAGGCTGGATTCGAAGTTCAAACGCTGCGGATTGCCACGCAGCCGTTTCCAGAATACACGCGCGATCTGCCGGCGGAGGATGCCTTTAAGTTTCTGCGCGAACTGGATCATCTCGCTGGCAAGGACGGCTTTCTCATTTCGGTGGGTCCCGCGATGCAGCACGTGGGAGATGACGCGCAGGAGGCCGCGTTGCTGGCGAACGCGCTCGCGCCGGCCGAAAACATGAATGGCAGCGTCGCGATCGCCGGGGAGGATGGAATTCACTGGGATGCTATCGGCGCTGCCGCGGGAGTGATCGCATTTCTGGCGCAACATTCGCCGCGCAGCCAAGGCAATTTTAGCTTCGCGGCGATTTCTATGGTTCCTCCAGGGACGCCGTTTTTTCCCGCGGGATTTAACTCCGGCAACGAACATCAATTCGCGATCGGATTGCAATCGGCGAACGTGATCGCGGAAGCGCTTGCGGGGAAGAAAAATCCCGCCGATGCGGAGAACGCGATTCGCGAGAAGCTGGGCGCGTTTGCGGTGCAAATCGAACAAGTCGGTAAAGACGTGGCGAAGGAGACCAGTTGGATCTACGAGGGCATCGATCTTTCACCTGCGCCGCTGAAGCGCGATTCGATCGGCGCGGCGATTGAATCGTACACGGGAGGGTGGATCGGTTCGAGCGGGACGCTGGCGGCTGCGGCGATGATTACGCGCGCGATTCAATCTATACCGGTCACGCGCGTCGGGTATTCCGGATTGATGCTGCCGGTGCTGGAAGATTCGGTGATCGCGCGGCGCTGGAGCGAAGGCTCGATCAGCATTGACGGCTTGCTTGCGTATTCTTCGGTGTGCGGAACGGGGCTTGATACGATTCCGCTGCCGGGGCGCGTATCGCCAGAGCAATTGATAAAGATTCTCGGCGACGTGGCCAGCCTCTCGGTGAAATGGAGGAAGCCCCTTTCGGCGCGGCTGCTGCCGATTGCGGGAAAAGATGCGGGCGACCGGACGGATTTCGACAATCCGCGGCTGGTGAATGTTCTGCTGCGGCCGCTGCCCTGAGCGGCGTAGATTCAGCGCACAATCGCGGACAATTTGATTATGATTAGCCGCCAAGTAGCGCCGGCGTCCCCGCCGGCATCTTACGAGCGCATTTTTTGGTAACGGCGGTCGATTTGCGCGGCGCGTGATGCACGAAAAAAGCGGCATTGAATTTCTCGGGTGGTCCGCGCGTGTTGGCTGCCTTTGGCGAGACGGTGGTCGTAAGATGCCGGCGGGGACGCCGACGCTACTTGGCGGCCGAAAGTTTAATTTCAGGAGAGCACATGGAACGGGCGCTCAGTCTTGAATTTCTTCGCGTGGTGGAACAGGCGGCTATCGCTTCGGCGCGCACGATGGGCCTGGGCGACGCGCACAAAGCCGACGACGTCGCGGTGCAGGCGATGCGGCATGAGATGGAAGACGTGCGCATGGACGGGACGATCGTGATCGGCGAAGGCGAGCGCGATGAAGCGCCGATGCTTTTCATCGGCGAGAAAGTGGGCATCGCGGCGCGCGACAGGAACGGACTTTATCCGCAGGTGGATATCGCCGTCGATCCGCTCGAGGGCACCAATCTCTGCGCCACGGGCGCGCCGAATTCGATCACCGTGCTTGCGGCGAGCGAAAAAGGGGGTTTGCTGCACGCGCCCGATCTTTACATGGAGAAAATTATCGTCGGGCCATCGTGCAAGGGCGCCGTGGATTTGGATGCGCCGGTGGCGGACAACTTGAAAGCGATTGCGAAGCGGTTGGATCGCGACATCGAGGATTTGGTGGTGATTGTTCTCGACCGCGAGCGGCACCAGAAGCTGATCGCGGATATTCGCGCCACCGGCGCACGCATCCGCTTGATCGGCGATGGCGATCTTTCGGCCGGGATCGCCGCGACTGTGCTCGGCACGGGCGTGCATGCGGTAATGGGAACGGGCGGCGCGCCGGAAGGTGTGCTCACAGCGGCGGCGCTGCGTTGCTTGAACGGCCAGATTCTGGCGCGGTTGGTGGTGAGCAAGCCGGAGCACGACGAGCGGCTGGCGAAAATGGGCATCAAAGATAAAAAGCGCATCTATGACACGGATGACCTCGCGCCGGGCAAACGAATCATCTTCGCGTGCACCGGAGTGACCGAGGGCAGCTTGCTGCGCGGCGTGAGATTCTTCGGCGAAGGCGTGCGCACGCACTCGTTGATTCTTACTCTTGAAGAGCGCGAAGTGCGCTTTGTCGATTCCGTGCATCTCGAGAAACGGCCGGACGTGAAGGTGAGATTCGCCTGATAGTCCGCGCGCCCACGCGGAACATTCCGGCGGGTGCGCGCGTATCAATTGGCAGAATTAAGGGAGAGGTGCGAGATGGCAGCTTCGCCGATGCCGCCGCCGCAAAAAAGTTCGAGCAATGTAATCTGGTGGGTGCTGGGAATTATCGGCGCCTGCATCACGCTGGTGATTATCGCAGGGCTCGTTGTGATTTCGGTGCTGGTGCATAAAGTGCGCGTCAACGCACGGGATAATAAGGTGGAGATTGAAACGCCGGTGGGCAGCCTGAAGGTGAATCAAGACAACGAGCACACGACGGGATTGCCGGTGTATCCCGGCGCGACGCTGGAAAAGTCGCAAGGCGTCAATTTTGATGTCGAGGCGAACGGCAAATCCGCGGGGCTTGCGATCGAGAAATACACTTCGGACGATCCGCGCGAAAAGGTGCAGGATTGGTATGCGTCGAAGCTAGGCGCTGAGTTCAAGCTGCAAGTCGCCAACCCGGGCGGCAACGATCAAATCCAGGGACTGCCAATCAATGTAAAGACCACAGATGTGTCCTTTGTGGATGATCGCGGAAACGGAGCGCGCGTCGTGGCTTTGGCGCGACACGGCGACGGGACGGAAATTACGTTGGTTCGCGCGGGAAAGAAGGAACCGCAGTAGAAAAATCGCGGTGATTCGACGCATTGAGTCCGCGGATCACTCCGGCCCTTGCCGACGTTTGCGGTCGTAAGATGCCGGCGGGGACGCCGGCGCTACTTAAACCGGCGGCACAGAAAAATCGGCCCGGGAGCCTTGGTTTGGCTCTCCGGGCCGTTTGATTTTCTGCGCCCTCCGACAGGGCTAATGCTTATCTGTGAATCGCCGTGGCAGAGTGGCCGGGATGACGCCTCGGCATCTGCGACATCCGCTCCGATTGCGGGGCCGCGGGCCGCAGCGGCGGTGCCTGCACGGAATTCGTGCTGACGTGGTCGCTGATGGCCTGCAGCCTCTTCAGAATGGATTGCCACTGCGCCCAATCGAGCTGGCGCAGGAACGGCCGAAGACCCTGAATGAAGGGATCCTCGAGAACCGTTTCGCCGTTCGATTCGGGAACGAAGAAGCGATTCAGGCCCACGCCGAGAGCTTCGGCAATCTTTTCGAGCGTGCCGAGGCTGGGCGTCATCTGGCCACTCTCAATGCGAGAGAGATACGAACGCGAAACACGAGAGCGGGCTTGGAGCTGGCTCTGCGTCATGCCGCGGGATTCCCGCAACTGACGGATCCGTTGCCCGATGTTCTCGACCGTTTCGCGATTCGGCCAGTTTTCGAAGAGCTGGCGATCGTCACCCGGCAAATCCTGCGGCGAAGGCGTCGGAATAACAAACGTCACCTTCGGCGGCAGGAGTCGCAGACAACGGCGACAATTGCCCGTGCGCGTGCGGTATTGAACTAACCCACAGACCTGACAGCGGATGACTTCCCGATCCATCATTTCCGTGCTTGTTGCACTGACGTTCTTTTCCGACACCGATTTCCTCGCAGACTATTCGGCCGCTGCGGAAGGGAGGGACTGCTAGCTGGGGAAGGCAGACAACTGGCGCGGCCGAGACTTTTCCACAGCCTGACACTTTTTGTCAAGAAGTTTCTTAATCGGCCTCCCGAGCAAGAAGGTTTAGCGCAACCCAACGTAAATCATGGGAGCAATTTTTCTTCCGTAGAAACGGACGCAGGCAGGTTTTTCGCAGAAAAATGGAGCAATTCTACTGATTTCGGCAGAAGTAGCCTCGGACTTAAGGGCGAAGCCGAACTTGCGCGCACAGTGCCGTCAGATTTCCACAGCCCTGTTGAAAACATGCGCGCGGCGTCGTAACGCCGGCTGGCAGCTGACGCTACGGGGTGACGACCGGCAATTCAATGAAGCTGCTTTGGTCCGGCGTGTGGTAAATGCGCTGCGTGGCCTTGTGGAAATCTTCCGGCTTCGCCCAGAAAATATTCGGGACGAACGTTTGCGGGTTGCGGTCGTAGAGCGGGAACCAGCTCGATTGGATTTGGACCATGATTCTATGGCCGGGTAGGAAGACGTGATTCGCTGTCGGCATGGTGAAGCGGTACAGCAGCGGCTTATCGGCGGTGATCGCTTTCGGAGTCTCAAAACTTTCGCGATAGCGGCCGCGGAAAATATCGGCCGAGATCATCAGTTGGAATCCGCCCATCGCTGGTTGTGTCGCCACTTCATCGGGATAGACATCAATGACTTTGACCACCCAATCGGAATCCGTCCCGCTGGTCGAGGCGATCAAATTGGCGATGGGTTGGCCGCTGATTTTGACCGGCGCGGTTAAGACATCGGATTCGTAGGCCAGGACGTCCGGACGGCCGGAGGCTTCGCGCTGGTCATCTACTAGCCAGATAGACCACGTATTTCCTTCTCCGTAGCCCATCGGCATAACGGGACGCGGACGATACGGAGTTGGCTTGGCAGGATCGGAGACATATTCGTCGAACGCGGCATCGCCGGCCTTTGGCGCAGTGAAGCTGGTCTTCAGACCTGCGGTTAGATAAAGCGGCGTCGGTTCGATCTTGCAGCCGGAGTCGCAGCCTGCGGGCCAGGATTGCAGGTGGCGCCAAGTGTTTGTTCCAGTCTCGAACGCCGTTACCGGCGATACTCCCGATTTGGGCGCGCTGTCCTTGAGATATTGATCGAGAAACGGACGCAGGATTTCCATCCGGAACTGAAGGCCGGTGTCCGCGTTGAATCGGATGTTGCCGAGCGAACTGCCGTCGCCGATTTCCTGGCCGTGGTGCCAGGGGCCCATCACCAGAAACACCTTATCGTTGTTGGTGTCTTTCGGCTTGATGGCTTTATAGACGGCGATGGCGCCGTAGATGTCTTCCTGATCCCAGAGGCTATCCACCAACATCACCGGCACTTTGAGCGGCTGGTCGGCGAGTATTTTGTCCACGGCCTGATCGCGCCACCAGGCGTCGTAGCTCGGATGCTCGAGGACCTTGCGCCAGAAGCCGACTTGTTCGGCGCCGTGGAGGCGGCCCATCTCTCCTGCGGAACCGGCTGCGAGCCATTCGTCGTAATCATCGTAGTGGCTGGTCCACCATTTGGCTCGGTTGTCGCGCGTGCCTTCCTGCTCGTAGATGTAGCCGAGATTCTGCTGGCGGAAGGCGCCGTTGTGGAACCAGTCGTCGCCCATCCAGCCGTCAACCATGGGATTCATGGGCACGGAAACTTTCAGCGCGGGATGCGGATTGACGAGCGCCATGAGCGGAAGGAACCCATCGTACGAGATACCAATGATTCCGACCTTGCCGTTCGTTTCGGAGATATTTTTTACCAGCCAATCGATCGTGTCGTAAGTGTCGGTCGCGTGATCGACGGGCGTGGGATTCTGCGGGCCGTGGAGAGGGCGATTCATCACGTAATCGCCTTCGGAGCCATATTTTCCGCGCACATCTTGCACGACGCGGATGTATCCGCCTGCGATGATCACTTCGGTGGCGTTGTCATAGCCTTCGAGAATCGGGCCGAGGTGAGAGCTAGCGGCATGTGAGGTGAGCGCGTTGGCATCGTAGGGCGTGCGCGTGAGGAGGATCGGCGCGTTCTTCGCGCCTTTAGGCGCGAGGATCACCGTGTGCAGCTTCACACCGTCGCGCATCGGGATCATCACATCGCGGCGGACGTAGTCGAAGCTATCAGTCTTCGGCACAAATTTTTCCGGCGTCTCGCTTGGGAAGTCGGGATATTTCGGCGGTGCGTTTTGCGCATTTGATGGCTGAGAGGAGAGCGACGCGAGAATTACAGCGGCGAACAAAGTGATGGCGCGAAGATGTTTGCTTGAAATCATCGGGGCCTCGTCGGGATCATCGGGATGAGTGCGTTGCGGCTACGTTAAGCCGCGCGATTATATCCAACGCCCGAGATGTAAGCCACTTCGCGATGGTTTTCGTACCGCTGGCGTCCCCGCCGGCTCTTACGACCGCGACGTCTGGCGATGATCGCAATCCCCGGCGGAGCGAGATGAAACCTACGGCAATCAATTAGAATTTCTTAATCCGCGCGTGAGGGATCCCAAAGGCGCAACTCTAGTCGTAAGAGCCGGCGGGGACGCCAGCGGTACTGGGATGTTGGCGCGGGCTTGCTGGTCTGTTACATTTTTTCGCGTCGGGGAACTGGGAGGATGGATGCCGAATCGCGAGGATGCTTGGAAATTGCTTTGTGAATATACGGCTGGGGAGAGCTTGCGGAAACATGCGCTGGCTGTTGAGGCCTGCGTGCGGGCTTACGCGCGGAAGAATGGGGCAGATGAGGAATTGTGGGGAATCGCGGCGCTGCTCCATGACTTCGATTACGAGCGCTGGCCGAATGCGGAGCATCATCCGACTCAGGAGCATCCCTACGAGGGCTCGAAGATCTTGCGTGAGCATGGTTATCCGGAAGAGATGATCCGCGCGATTCTGGGGCATGCGGACTATACGAACGTGGCGCGGATTTCGGCGCTTGATCACACGCTATTTGCCTGCGACGAATTGGCCGGATTCTTGACTGCCTGCGCGCTGGTGAAGCCGAGTAAGAAAATCGCGGAAGTCGAGACTGCTTCAGTGAAAAAGAAGCTGAAAGATAAGGCATTCGCGCGCGGCGTGAACCGCCAGGATGTTTACAAGGGCGCGGAAGAATTGGGCGTGCCGCTCGAGGAGCACATCGCGTCCTGCATCGAGGCGATGAAAGGCGCGGCGGAATCTTTGGGGCTTGCTTAGAATCGAAAAATGGGCTCGCGTCAGTTCCCTTGTCTACAATCTTCCTCGCCCGGGCGCGGATGCCGGCAGAGACGCCGGCGCTACTTGACGGCGCAAGGCCGCTACCACTTCTTCGCTGGCCTCCAAATCATCCGTTAACTGCGGGGCTTTTGCGCCTGCTGCTAGCAGCGCTTCTACGCTCCCTACATAATCGCCCGTTGCGCGATGCCAGCCATTCTTTGAGCCGTAGAGCGCCCAGCCCACCGGAGTGCCCTTGAATTCCAGTTCCTGGGCATCAAGCGGTGCGTAATGGCGGAGCAACTCGCGCACCATTTCCGAATTGCCGTGGAACGCGGCCCAGTGCAGCGCCGTCTGATGATTTTCATCGAGCGCGCGGGCCGGCCAGCCCAGCGTGAGCATCATGCTTACTGCGCGCGTTTCATTGCGGCGTGCGGCGCCGACGAGACGGCCTCGGACGTTGGGCGACAACGCGCGAATTAGATTGGGATGCTGCGCGAGGAGTTCTCTGGCCAGAGCTTCATCGCCCAATTCGATGGCCTGCGCCAGGCGCAGGTCGAGAGGGCTGCGTTCTATCAACAGGCGGAAGACTTCTTCATGGCCGAACTCGCGGGCGAGCATGTGCGGAGTGGTGCCCCATCCAAAGCAATAAATATAAATAACGCCGGCGCTGCGCGGATCGTGCTTGGGAAAATCTTTTTGCGTGACGCTCATCCAGATGGATTGCGGATCGTTTTCGAGATGACGTTGCACGAGCTGGGCGTCGCCGACGGCTGCGGCCATGAGGATGTCGATCTGTGCGCCGCGCGCGATCAAGTAGCGAGCCACGTCCGGCCGGCGCGGACTGTGCGCGGCCATGTACTGCGCGGGCGTGGATTCATGATCGAGGCAGCGCGCATCGATTGTGGCGCCATGCTCGAGCAGGTAAGCAGCGATTTCGATTGTGGCGGCGAAGTGCAGCGGAGTTTGGCCGTCGCCTCCTCGGGCGTGCACCAGCGTTGAGTTTGCTTCGACGAGCTCTCTGAGGCGCTCGAACATTCCGAGACGCGCGGCGGCGTGAACATCGACGTATGCGCCGCGCTCGATGAGATAGGGCGTGAGTTCGGGGATGGAGAGGTCGAGGACGCCGAAGCTGCCGGCCCACCATTTCGTGCGCGCGTTGATGTTGGCGCCGGCATCGAGGAGCGCGTCGATCATTTCGCGGTTGTTGCGCTGCACGGCGGCGATGAGGGCTGGGGTGTCGAAGCCGTAGTTAGGCAGCGGCTCGTCGAGTTGTGTCTTCAGGGCTGGATGAAGCGTCAGCACTTTACGCACTAATGCGGCGTCGTTGGCTTTGATCGCGGCTTGCAGCGCGGCGATGGGCTGATCGCATAGCGTCAAGACGTGCGCTTTGAGCTTGGTCCAGTTGTCGAAGCCGTATTCTCGGGCGAGGACGCGCAGCGCGCTGGCTAGCCTTGGCGCGGATTTCGCGAAGGAAACTTCGGCATCGCGAAAACGGTTGATGGCCGCCCCTTCGCCTTGCACATATTCGCGCAAGAGTTGCTTGGCTTGCTTCTTGAGATGTTCGAGATTTGGGCGTGCCGGTAGTTCGCGTGGAGACATGCTCACTCCTTCTTTAGCGCCCGTGGTCCGCTGCGTCGGGCAGAAGAGAGTGATTGCTGCTTCGAGCCGAAACGCAAGGTGGGATAATCCCTTTCCGCGGACGGGTTGCACCCTTGATGTGCGGGGGTAATTTAACAGGTTGAGTGGTTGGCGGCAAATTCTTTCAGGGCGCGGTCGTCGGTGGTGATGGCTCGCGGGGGGATGGCGCAGCGTCTCGCTCTGGGTGTGATAAATTCGGGTTTTCAACGGCGGAGGCTGCGAGTCGTAGTGGACTTGCGAGCGCGACGAGTGTGACGAACTTGGATCAGAAAACGACAGGGCTGCAGCTGACTCCGCTGTTTGAATTTTTAGGCAGTGGCCTGTTTGCCTTTTGGGGATTCATTTTCCAAGTTTCTGTCCCACGGCTATCGGGTCTGTGGATTCTTTCGTACTCTGTCGGCGTGATTTTATTCGTGGCCTACGCGAAATGGCTGGTACGGGCGCGGCTGGCTGACGACGTGGAGGCTGCCAACAATAGTAATCCTCCGAACGCTGCGTCCGCGAGAAACGTGGCTCGAATAAGGGTAGGTTTGCAGCTGGTAGGCTTCTTTGTATTCTTATTCGGCCCAGCACTTCTTTTACTCGCAAGCCATAATCGCATTGTTCCCGATCGTAGGTTCGCCATAGGTCTTCTTTCGTACTTTGGCGCGGTGATGTTGTTCGCTGCTCTCGTGAAATTGCTGGAACGGAAGCAGTCGCCTTCCGATGCGCAGCGTGCGGTATCGCTCGATGACAAGACGCGCCGATGGTTAGAGCGCTGGATTTTGCTACTAAAGGTATGGATTGGAATCTTGGCGGTTTCGCTGCCCCTCGGAATCGCAAAAGGCATAGTGCAGCAAGCCTTGCTGCCCACGTCCGTGGGTGTAGCAATTAATCTGCTGATGATGTATCTCGCCGCGCAAGGAATCAAGCGGACGCAGAAACTCATCCGTATGTCCACCCAGAGCTCCCCCGATATCAGGTGATCTAGCTAGATGCGGCGCTTGGGGCACTCGGCAAAAACAAACGCAGAATATTCCACAGTCGTGCACAGGCTTGCACAGCCTTGCGATTCATGCGGCTGTGCTAAGATCGCTCGACCGATGAAACCTATTGCAGAAATCTTGGGGCCGGCGTTGCGGCAGGCGTCGCGGCGCGGATCGCCTATAGCTTGGTTGGCCGGGGCTTGGCCGGCGATTGTGGGCGCGCGTCTTGGCGAGCGGACGCGGCCGCAGAGGCTTGCGGATGGCGTGCTCGATGTCTCAGTGAATGGCAAAGAATGGCGCGGGGAGCTCGAAGGCGTCGCAGCGGAATTTGCTGGGCGCGTGAACGCGGCGTGGGGCGGTTCGCTCGTGCGGCAAGTGCGATTCGCCACCGCTAGGACGCCCGGGCGGCGATTGCCGCGCAGCCTTGATAACGAACATACACCGTTCGTGAGAACGGGGAGTCACTCGTCGCGACGCGATCCTTCCGCGAAGCCGCGCGGCGAAGGCGGTCGGCCGTGAAGATCAGCCGCGAAGAAGTTTTGCGCGTTGCTGAGCTCGCGCATCTCGAACTCACCGAAGCCGAGGCGGAAACCTATCGCGGCCAGCTCGATTCGATTCTTGAATATATCGAGACGCTGAACCGCCTCGATGTGTCGCAAGTCGAGCCCATGGCGCAGATGGCCTACGCGCATGCGGCGCCCGCTGCGACACCGCTGCGCGATGACGTGGCGCGGCCCTGCGATGTCGGCGAAGCGATTCTGGCGCAAGCGCCGAAGGTCGAGAATCCGTACTTCCGCGTTCCCAAGGTCATCGAGAGATGACCGCACAAACCGCGTGGACTGTCGCCTCGGTACGTGACGCGCTCACGTCCCGCAAAATCTCTGCTCGCGAACTCGCCGACGAATATTTCTCGCGCATCGAGAAGCGCAATCCCGAGCTCAATGCCTATCTATCGCTATCAAAAGAAAGGGCTTACGAGCAGGCTGCAAAAGTGGACGCGCTTGCGGCGAAGGGCGAGGCCCTGCCTCGGCTTGCGGGAGTGCCGCTAGCGATCAAGGACGTTCTGAGCACGCGCGGGACGCGCACGACCTGCGGCTCGAAGATTCTCGAAAACTACGTGCCGCCTTACGACGGAACTGCGATCGTGCGGCTCGATGCAGCCGGGGCGATTTTTCTCGGCAAAACAAATTGCGACGAATTCGCCATGGGCAGCTCGAACGAAAATTCGGCCTATGGTCCGGTTCAGAATCCCGCCGCGCCGGGACGAGTGCCTGGAGGTTCGAGCGGAGGATCGGCGGCGGCGGTGGCTGCCGATCTGGCGGTGGTGTCGCTCGGAACCGATACGGGCGGATCGATTCGCCAGCCGGGGGCTTGTTGCGGGATTCCGGCGATGATGCCGACTTACGGCCGCGTCTCGCGCTACGGACTGATCGCGTTCGCTTCCTCGCTCGATCGCATCGGGCCGTTCGGCCACACGGTGCGGGATGTCGCCGAAGTGCTCGGTCTGATGGCTGGACCAGACGCGAACGATTCAACTTGCGCGGGCGTCCCGGTGCCGGACTATGCGGCGGGACTTGATGCGCCGATCGCCGGACTGCGCATCGGAGTGCCTGAGGAATATTTTGCGGCTGGACTGGACGCGGAGGTGCGGCGCAAAGTCGAGAGCGGCATCGCCTTGCTCGAGAAACTAGGGTGCAAGCGTGTTCCCATCCATCTGAAACACACGGAGTTCGCCATCGCGACGTATTACATTATTGCGACAGCGGAGGCGAGTTCGAATCTTGCGCGTTACGATGGCGTGCGCTACGGCTTGCGATCCGAGGCGGCAACTCTGATCGAGATGTATCGCAAAACGCGGCAGCGAGGATTCGGCGCTGAAGTGAAGCGGCGCATCATGCTGGGGACCTACGCGCTCTCCTCCGGCTACTACGATGCTTATTATCTGCGCGCGCAAAAAGTTCGCACGCTGCTGGCGCGCGATTTTGCCGAAGCCTTCGAGCGCGTGGACGCGATCATAACGCCTACATCGCCGACGCCGCCCTTCAAACTCGGCGAGCGGACCGCCGATCCGCTGCAGATGTATCTAGCTGATATATATACAGTTACAGGATCGCTGGCGGGGCTGCCGGGGATTTCGGTACCTTGCGGAACGACGTCTGAACGCTTGCCGGTCGGGATGCAGATTCTTGGGCCGCATTTCAGCGAGGGGCGCGTGTTGCAGATCGCGCATAATTTTGAGCGGGCCGGCGGATTTGAATTGTAGGGATGATGCAGGATCTCTCGTAGGGGAGCCGAGCAATTCGGGTGTGATCGCAGCGCGTTCGACACGCGATTTTTAGGAATTCCCACCGTTCGTTCGCCTCTACCGTTGCACGAGCCGATCATTCGTTCTCGATAAATTCTCAGAGTACGGAGGAGAACGTGTTTTGCTCGTGTTCTTCCGCGGTCGTACGGTGCATTGATTTGACAGTGAGGTCGTCGGACGGGCGCAGCAAGCGGCGCCCCTACGGGAAAAAGCAACTTCATTCGCGTCCTGATTTACATCGCGGTGATTCCGAGGTTGATGTGCGCGTGACTTGTGTCACAAGCTGCTTAGAGCTCGGCAAAATCCTCCGCGATACTGTAGAGAAATTCCAGTTCTGGATACTTTTTTCCGCCTAGCAACTCGATTCAACTAATCTCGTCGAAAATCGCCGTCGCGGGAGCTCGCGAAATTGCCAATGATTTGGGGAGTTACGCGGGGCGGACTAGTCCTTTAGTTTTTTCGAATAGAACGGAAGCACTATTGCAAGAGAAATGGTGCAGCCTCTACGATGAAGTCAGCATCGTAGTAAATGAGAGGGGCAAAAGTGCTGACGATCAAGTCAAGCCAGAAGCTGTTCACCGAAGATGAAGTCTCGGGGCTGACCGGAATTTGCCTCGATCACTTGCGGAATTTTGCGCGCAGCCGGCACCTCGGATTCATCGCGCGCGCGGCCGAAGCCGCCGGCGCCGAGGCGGATAAGTGGCTGTTCACGAACTCGGATTTGCTGGTGCTGGCGGTGCTGGTGCAGCGCTGCGAGCATTAGGGTAGACAGGCAAACATCGGAAGCAGTAGGACCGGAATGGCCGCCCTTGGGGCGGCCATTCTGTTTTTGGGGTGGTTCTTCTCGCGAGTCTTCGGGCTATGGGCAGCCGCAGGAAGTATTGTCGGGTCCGAGTGGGCGCGATATTCTTGGGTTTTGCTGGCCAAACTTGGGTTGGCGGAGTGCATCAGAGTCGAGTAAGGGTGGCCGTCATCAGCTGCGCAACGCAAATCCGGAAGATTGGCGCATGGAGCCTCGCCGCAACTTTGAGCCTGGCGCTATCGGCTACCGCCCTGCCGCTCTTGGCCGGATTTCATGGCCTGCAGAGTCAATCGACCCCTCCAAACCCAAGCGGCCAATCCTCCGAGCGGTCTGATGCGGCGCTGCCTCGCGGGAAGAAGTTGGTGCTGAAGGACGGCTCGTTCCACCTGGTCCGCGAGTACAAGATTGACGGC
>Ga0209517_10001816_pt1 | contig 31309 bp, 26 predicted proteins | sample PeaSoiMetSII2010_FD_187695 | JGI IMG/M metagenome (GOLD analysis project Ga0209517, IMG submission 187695) | Peat soil microbial communities from Weissenstadt, Germany - SII-2010 (SPAdes) (version 2) | ecosystem: Environmental > Terrestrial > Soil > Wetlands > Peat | place: Germany...
GCTTCTTGTAGAGCATACGCTTTCGTAGCAGTATACGCAATGAAAGCGGAACGATTCCTTCCCATCTTTCGCAGATATTCCAATTTAGCTCGGGGACTCTGCTGGTTGAGTTCGGGCAACATTCACAGTTAACCGTCTCTCCGCTAAGGTTCTTCTTCATCATAACCGTCGGGTAGAGCGAAGAGAAATCTAATTCTCCGACCGAATCGTGGATTCCGAACTGTGGCTCGTAGATTAATCCTCCTCGATCAGCGATAAGGAGTTCTTTCCCGTTTTTCCAGTCCTCAGCATCATTCTTGTTCCAGGGAATCAGCACGTCTTGCTTCACTGCGTGGTATAATTGTAGTGAAGTCATGCTCGTGCCGATTGTAGTTCGAGAAGCTCTCTGAACTGGAATTATGCAGGTTCTCGCAACTTCGAACAACCCTTCTAGGCCGCAGTCTGTGCCAATGAATGCGTTTGACCCGTCGATATGCAGTCTTCCAAACAGCCTTGCAGCGGTCTGCCTGAAAAGTATCTTTCCATACGAAAAGTAGCTGTGTCCCTGCAATTCGTAGATTCTCAATGGGACTTCCTCACGTCCAAGAATCAGACCATCTAGGATTCCGTTGAGGTCTGCGCGTCTGGCGAGATATGGAAAGATGAATGAATCTCCGTCTTCGGTAAGAATGATGTCCGGATTAATTTCACGAAAAACCTTGACAAGTTTAAGGAGTTTTTCTGTTTCATCACCAGAATCTATTCTGAGAATTTCGTTTCCATCACGAATGGTTACCGAATGTAATCCATCTTCAAAGCTTCGAATTCTACCGGAGATGTTGGTTGTGACTTTGAATTCAATTCTTCGTAACGGTGGCAGCTCGTAGTCAGTTGATTCCCGGGAATCTCTCAGTGTCCATCGTACGTCATTTCCCGTTTCTTCTGCTTCAACCAGTCCGAAGGGAAACAGGTCTTTCTGGTAGAGATACATCTGCGTGGATGGGATGTCAACATTGTATAGTCGAAATTTGGAAAAATTTCCATACCGCTGAATTCTTCTTGCTGATCCTAGGGTTTCCCGTTCACTGGCAGCAGTGACCTCAAGAACTTTACATCGGAATTGATCGCCCGCTTTTTCAAATTTCTTCACGAACTTCCAACGGTACATGAAAGGTTGGGAGGTCAGATTGGAAAGATTGCTAGGTTCACCGGCTATGTAAAATTGCGGATTCCATTGATCGGTGAGCTTGACGCAGCTACCATCTGTTTTCTTTAGCCAAATTATCATTGAGCCTGCTTTTGGATAGAGATCGATAATCCACCCTAGATGCCTCAATAGCAACACAGCACATACCCAGTCGCAATCATTTACAACATGGAGAGAGAAGCGAAAAGGTACGAGTCCAAGGTGAAAGTGTGAGCACACACAAGCGGTAAATCATGAATTTGAGTGAGGAATGATCGTATTGCCAGTTTTCAATGAAACAACCATTATGGCTACCGTAGCGTCAGCTGTCTTCGTTGCGGAGCTAACAGACAAAGACGCCTTTCTGATACTTACCCTGGCAACAAGGCATAGGTCGTGGTTTGTTTTTGCAGCTGGAGCAGTCACGTTTACCATCACAACCGCGATCATCGTCGCGTCAGGATATTTCCTGGTAAACGTTTTCCCGGTATACTGGATCAAAATTGTGGGCGGGATAATAATGATTTGTTATGGGCTTTGGGGGTTCATAAAAGTCAATGAGAAAGAACTTGCAAAAGAAGAGGAGAAGTTGCTTGCTCGAACGTCAACGAAGAGTATGTGGTCGGCGTTCTTAGCAGCAGTGTCGATGCTTGCTCTACTTGATCTTGCTGGTGATGCAACTGAGGTTCTGATAATCGTGTTCGTCGCTCGCTTTAACAACATGTTTCTCGTTTTCGCAAGCGCTCTAATTGCACTGATCGCTGCAACTGCGCTCGAGACTACTATTGGAAATCGACTGCGCAATCACTTGTCACCGAAGAATCTCAGACTCTTCTCCCTTCTGGTATTCACTATCCTTGGCACTACTATCCTCGTCACAACCGTACTCTGATCGGATCGTATGTGCACCACTAGATTCTATCACAAAAGCTAAGCATAATTTCACCAGTAGAAATATGCTCAAATCCGTAGAAATTTATGATATAGCTTTATCGGCAATTACTCAACCATCTTGGCAAATGTTCGAGTAAACGACTCGTTGTGGATGTGGGCGAAGTCTGAAATACCATGGAGACTAAGAGTGCTGTATTAGGAGTATGGATTATGCGTCCGATTAAACCACTCATGCTCGCGGTGCTAGTAATATCGTTGTTCTTCTTAACGAAAAGTGTTGCAGCTGCTACGGTTGTAGTTAGTTGCCCGTTCGGTTCTCCTGGCGGAGACGATCTGAGCCGCGGGTTTTATGTTACATCGTATCCTGGTACTAATCTCTATTCCGTCCACGTGCAATATAATGCGAATCCGGCTGGAACCTATACGGTCTCCATGACTGCGAACCTTAATGCCTACAACGGGCCCATCATAGGGAGCACCCAGACCGTTACCGTCAACCTTCCATCCACAGCAAGCGAACAGGATGTCGTGTTCAATTTCGGAGGCGCCTCAGTACCGTCAGGAAGCACAATAGCGTTCACGCAAGTACAAGACTCTGGTCCCGGGACTGCTTACTATAACACGGGCTCCGGTACATGTTCCGGAGTCTTCCAAACAAACGGCACCTCTCCGCCTTTAGATACTGTCCGCAGGAACAGTGTTGGCCTCGAGATCTCCGAATCGTCAGGCGGCGGTGTGTCAACAGATTGGGCGATCAGTTCCGTTTCAGCAATTCCCCCTAATCCTCAAGCGGGTAACCCTGTAACTTTCAGCGCGGTATTGACTGCGCTCTCTTCAACGGGTTCGTATCCGCAGAGCGTTGATGTGGAATGCACAATCGACGGGACATCATGCGGCGGAGGAAGCGTCTCATACCCTGGACCAACTGGCGCCCCGGCCACCGTGAGCGCACAGACCCCATGGACAGCAACGCCTGGAACACACACATTAACCTGGTCGGTCTCGACAAATAACGATCCGAACCCAAGTAACAATCAAAATAGTATAACGTTCAATGTCGGACCACCAGTGCCACCGCCCCAAGCGCAATTCGATTTTTCATTATCCATTTCACCAACCCAGCAGAGCATCACTCCTGGGGGGAGCACAAGCTACACCGTAACTGTGAACACAATAACGGGACCACCACAAAATGTTGCTCTCAGCATGTCAGGGTTACCGGCTGGTGTGTCTGCCTCATTTAACCCAACATCAGGAACTCCTCCCTTCACTTCAACACTAAGCGTTACAGCCACATCTTCAGTCTCAGCTGGAACATCAACGCTAACAATAATGGGAGTTGGTGGCGGTGCAACCCATCAGGTCTCCTTCACTCTCACCGTTTCGGCTGCATCCGACTTTTCAATTAACGTGAGTCCAGCCTCTCAGAGTGTGCTTCAGGGAGGGACGGTATCGTATTCTGTGAATGTTGCTGCCCTTAACGGTTTTAATTCGCAGGTCTCATTATCTGTTTCAGGATTACCTTCCGGTGCGAATGGAGTCTTCAGCAATCCCTCGGCGGCTCCGAGCTTTGCTTCGACGCTCACGGTCACATTGCCAGTCGATGTGTCAACCGGCTCGTATACGTTGACAGTGACCGGGAGTGGAGGGGGATTAAGCCATGTCGCAAACCTAGTCCTAACAGTCAACGCAGCCATGGTAACGCAAACCTCAACCTCTTCAACTCCAACCTCAAATGACCTGATGAGCATGATACAACAAAACCAACTCCTCATTCTCGGAGGCATACTGTTGATCGTCGTCGTAGCTGTCGCTGCCGCGTTGATGTCTCGCCGAAAACCAACTCAACCGGCACAGGTTACTACGGGCGCAACACCTGGAATGATTTACTGCCGAAACTGTGGAACCCAAAACCCAACTGCGAGCGAGTTCTGCGGAAAGTGCGGCGCCAAACTCCACTAGCATCCGACAAACTCTTCAGTCAAGTCAGTAGATTGGGAACTGGTTCGTTAGCATGAGACCTAGAATTGGCGTTATTGGTGCTCCTCTCTGCGATGGAGTACGTGATTCTGGCGTTGAGAATGCGCCTAGGGCGCTTCGTCACGCTGGCCTCGTCGAGATTCTGAAAACCCACGCAGAAGTTAGAGATTGTGGAGACCTCTCGCTCGAGACGGTTGCGCAAGATGAGTTGACAGGAAAATCTCGAAACCTTAAGCTAGTCGCTGATGGATGTCGATCAATAAAACGTCTGGTTTCTCAGGTTGTTAAAGATGGATATTTTCCTCTAGTGATCGGCGGAGATTGCAGCCTCTTTCCAGGCGCGCTCGCTGGCATTACGTCAATAGATCATGACATTAGTGCAATTTACCTAGATGGTCATCCTGATTTTCATACACCTGAGACGACGAAATCCGGCTATTTCTCAGGCATGAGTCTTGCTGTTGCTGTAGGTTTTGGACCTGACGAATTAACGCATCTGGGCGACAATTTTCCTATCGTTAAGCCCCAGAATGTTCTACTCGCAGGGCCTCGTCCGGCAAATATAGATCAACCAGAAATCGACGACCTAATCAGGGCTGGTGTAAGAAACATCTTTCTAAAAGACCAGGGGGCGGAAGATTTCGAACTCGAACTGACGCGCTCATCCCAGTTCCTTCCGAGACCGGTCTACCTACATTTCGATTGTGATGTTATGAACCCTCAAGAAATGCCTGCGTTGGCAGGCATGAAAGCCAACGTTCATTGTCCTGGGGGACTCCGTCTCGACGAAGCATTATCAGTTTGTAACGTTCTCTCCACATTACCACTTGTGGGAATGGATGTTACGCTCTACGATCCGACTGCGGACAATGACGGTAAATGCGCCAAGAAAATTATCAAACTGGTCGAAAAAGTGCTTTTCCCCTAACGTTATCCGAAGAGAACTATTGCGTTAGACTTCTTGTAACGAGTCGAAGATAATCAGCAGAGGATGCCGCTAAGATCTCACCTGTTTAACGATTCGTTCACCGATCTTACTATCAAAATCAATAAAGACTTCTTCATTTACCGCCAGAACAGGCACGTGTCTCGGAGAGCCCGTTAGTTTTGTAAGCTCCTGTAACGCACCTGGAGTGTATTCGACATCAACCTCCTCAAAAAAGATTTGATGCGCGGAAAGGAATCTTCTCGCGGCAACGCAGTGAACACATTCATTGTGTGAGAATAATTTTATTTTAGTCGAACTCAAACATGCCACACGCTTACGCTTTGGATTACGTTAACGACTATGACGAAGATTCCAATTAGCTTACTTAACATAATGTTACATGAATCATGTGAGTAATATCCTGAGCTTTCTCGCCGTTCAATATTTTACGTCTTCCGCACTCGATCCAATGAATAGGATGCCAATTCCGAATCCATCCTCGTCGGGATTTTCGATGCACTCAGTATTCGAATATCCCATTTTCACTTTGGCCCAAAACCGGTAAACCTCTCCCGAATTACTACCCGTTCGTTTTCCGAATCTCGTCCAGTAATCTTGGTTAATGTCGTGGAAAGCTACCAAGCCTGGATCATTTAGGAAGTCTAAATAATTTTCAAAATCTTGCTTAACCCCTTCGTAGCTGTGGTCTCCGTCAATGAATAGAAAGTCAACTTTTCGATTTCCAAGAACGCGATTCACCCTTTCCACTGTCGAGGAGGCATGAGAATCTCCGTCAATAACGCAAACATTCTGCCCCTTCGTTCTCAAATCTGCGCAGAGTGTCCGCCAAGGTTTCAAATCCTCGTTTGCTGCGTCTACACTGACGAGCAACGCATCAGGAGCCGATACCCGGCTGAACAGGAAGAAGCTTCCCCCATGCTCTGTTCCGATTTCAAGCACTGTTCTCGGCCTCCTCCGGCGAACAACCTCACATAACCCTTGAATTTCGCTACGAATCTGATTTGGAGTAATTAGCGCGTTAAATGGTTTTGAGTAAGCAAGCTCTAACGCATCTTCCAACGCAACTATATTTCGAGTAGCAAGTGCGAATCGCCAAAGCAGAATCTTCCAAACTAGGCGCCTGTAGCTATCTCCTATCGTCCTCCGCAACATTAACTCAAGAGAGGGTGGCCCGTCCCCCTTCTTCTCTGCTATGCTCATGATGCTTGAGGACTTGGATGGCTGAATATGTGAAGGTTATGAACGCTTTTGGCTTGTAGGTTAATGGGGATGATGATTGTCGTCTCTTAGTCCTTTTCCAAATTCTTCGGTTCTCTGGTCAAGTTCTTTTTTGGTGAATATCCCTTTCTTAAGCAGGATTTCTTCAAGTGATGAGAGCCAGCGTTCATAGTAACTCCACTTCTCATCCTTTTCGTTATGTTTTGAGCTCCATTTTTTGATTTCGTCGATCAAAGCTTTCCTAAACTCATCCCAATCATACAATCCCTTCTCATGTAGCGCTACAGCCAAACCGAAGGTTTTGCTCTCCCAAGGGGATTGGAAGACGAGTTCACCGTTTTTTCGTGGCAATGCTATCTGGCCGTCCATGTTGGAGATAAGTCGCTTGACTTTTGCTTTGTCTCGGCGAAATGCTTTGGATTTGTTTTTCGTTTTCCGCGTCTTCATCGTCGTTTTCCGTTTCGGTTTTTCTTTTTGTGTGTCAGTTGGCCTACACCAATCATGGATTCTCGTGTGACGATCGATGCGAGCCGAGCTTCGGTCATGCGCTCTGTTCCTTTCGGTCGTTCGGGGAGTACTAGGTATCGGATTTCCGCGCTGCTATCCCACACTCTGATCTCTTTCTCGGAACCGATTTCGAAGTGGAAGTCTTCTCGAAGAGCTTTGCGTGGTTGAATTACCATTTTGGAACGGTATTGGGGGCTCTTGTACCAATTCGGAGGAAGACCGAGCACCGGCCACGGATAGCATGAGCAGAGCGTGCAGACGACTACGTTGTGCACCGTTGGAGTGTTTTCAACTACAACCATATTCTCACCTTCCATACCACCTATCCCTAATTCTTTACAAGCGGTCGTTGCGTTTTTCAGCAATCGTTTCTTGAATTCAGGATCCACCCATGCTCTAGCAACAACTTTGGCTCCTAACATTGGGCCGATGTCGTTTTCATATGAGGAAATCAGCTTTTCAATCGCATCTGTACTCACTAAACGTTTCTCGAGAAGGAGAGATTCCATCGCTCGTGTTCTCGCGGCTAAATCAGATTCCTCATGCTTATGCGAATTATCGATTTGATTAACGCCAATCTTTGATTTCATAAATCGTCTCTCATAACTTGCATGGCGATTTTGGTGCTAGGGTTTCTGAAGGTAGCTTTCCCATAAGTCCGCGTGTAATGTCTCATTGTCTTCGGCAGATTCTCCCCAGATTGCTTTCGAGTCAAATCGTACGCTGTATACGTGTTCAGGATTTTCTCCCTTACCATGCGCGTTGGTATCGGGTAGAACGAGGATTCCATGCACCCTCACGATTGTCCCAGCTTTTCCTCTTAGATATCGTGGAAGGCGTGTGTGGCCGGTTGGATTGATGTTTCGCGTGAGAACTTGGTCTCCGACCTTAAATTTCGGTCGACGTGGCACGTTACGTTGTGTCGAGCTGCCTTCATGTATTAGCCGAAGAGCCTCCATCACTTGTTTTGAATCATGAAATCGAGGTAGAGCCCTCCGTGGATTTCGTTTGAACAATCGTGTGCGTGAATCATACTCCTTCCGCGTGATGACACCTTTTTTCAAGAGATAAAATTCGACAGTGAAAAGCCAGCGCTCGTAGTATCTCGCCGCCAGATAGTCAGCAGGTTTCATATTCTCGATACAATGACGAAACTCGTCACCGTTGTACAGCCAAGCCGGTTTAGCGTGGCACAACGCGAAAACAATTCCTTCCCACTCAGAATGAAAAGTTGGCTCATTCTCTTCTATTTGAACGGGCCCGAAACCCTGCATCCCGCCTAAATCATGCACACCATTCATTCTGAAACATTCGAATAATTACCCTAGAATCCATTTAACTCTTTCAAACGGCCACTACCGATTAACGACATATCAATTATGTTAGTGCCTTCAGTATGTCGGCTGTCTTCCTCACCCTTCCAATCCTCTTCAAGACGAATTCAATCGAACTGTTATGCGCTTCCTTGGAACGGTCTGACATTGCATCCTCAGCAAAGATTTGCTGATAGCCATACTCGTATGCGAACCTTGCAGTGCTCTCAACTCCATAAGTTGTCGCGATACCTGCAAGCACTAGTGTGTCCAGTCCTCCGCGTCTTAGCCGAAGATCTAAATCTGTCCCGTAGAATGCTCCCCACTGACGCTTCATTATAACAACATCAGACGGGGTAGGCCCTAATTCTGGTACAATCTCCGACCAATCTGCCGGTACCTCTCCCCTCGAAGGCATCACGAGGTCAGCAACTGGTTGGAGGGCTGTCTGCTTGGAGAAGGCGACGTGCACAAGAAAGACCGGCATATTGTTCTCTCTGAAGGCTTTGGCCAACTTCGCAGCGTTCGATACGACGGTCTTCACATCATATGGTTCAGTCGGCATCGATGCAATTCCCTTTTGAAGGTCGATTGCCACAAGACACGTTTTTCGCTTGTCAATAGTAAGATCGGTCAATTTACTTCACACAATGAGTCAGCAAAGAACCGTCTGCGACAGACCTTGATCACGTCAACCGCGGGCCTTCGTCAAGATAGAGCGACTTTACCATTTTTGATGATAATGTTGCTATCTACTGACAGTGTCGCTTTCGTTATCACTCCTGGAAAGTAGAAGTCTGTTTTGCTTGCGCCTCCGACATCATCATTGCCGCCAATCGCTACAGTTATGGCTCCTGCAACAATACTGTCCTGTAAGAATCCGATCCGAGCCTTTGGATTCAGACCGATTCCTAGAACTGCAACTCTGTCTTTTTCGCCTGTAGCCTTATCATAGCTCGCCTTCAGAACGTTTGCGTTCAAGCGTGCTTGATACTTCTTCAATGTTCCGTCCTTGAAGTCAAAGCGGATTCCGTTAATCCATTTGCCCACATAGGGGGTTGGCCTATCAAAAACTATTCTTCCCTCCGCATAACTCTCATCAGGACACACTAACAGGTTGCCTCCTGGAATGTTTGCTACGTTTCGTCCGTGGTCTAAGTCATCGTTGTCGACTATGCAATCTTCCGGGTAAGCATCTCGACCTGCCAATCGTAGACTCAGATCCGTTCCATTCGGAGCCGTGATGTGGACTTGGCCGTTACGTAGCGAAGCAGCAACCTTCACCATTTTTTCCTTAAGCGCTTCATAGTTGATGTTAGAAGCAGCGAGTAGCATACGTTGCCAAGCAGTAAATGAAATATTGGAGCCTCGCGCGCGTTCCCTAGAAGCATAACCTAATGCAATTCGCGCTGCCTTCAAGCGATAACGTTTAGCCCTTTCATACCATTCAAGATTGTAACCGACAGCACCATGGAACCTTGAAAGGTTCTTCCAGACTTTCGTGAAATTGGCAGGCCCAGGAATGAATACATATCCCTTCGCCTTCTCCATTGCAGCCCATTCATGCTCACCAACCTTTCCCAGCACATCTTCCGAAAGAGTCTCGATACGTTTCCAGAATGCCTCCTCGTGCTCGAACAGAAGCATCGGGCGAGCACCCAGCTCACGCAAATGATAGATGAAAGCATCAGCGATTGGGAGGCCATGGTCCCATGTTTCGACGATAACATCGTCACCTGGCTGAATGCTAAGAGTGGTCGATAGAACATTCTTCGCTAAACTATCATAAGAGGACATGATTCCTTGAAGACGCTTCTAATCTTTAAAGATTGAATCTTCGGAGGTGTTCGACCGACAAACAAGTGAAGTATTGGACGACACAGCGCTCTTTCAGATCAAGCTCCCGTGAGTTTTTAACTATGAATCTCATCACGAATTTCGGAGCGTGTAGTTATGGTCAGATCTGTGGATACGCAAGATCCACGAGTCCTCGAGCAATATGTAATTGAATTCCGCAAGGATGTGGATTCGCGCGTGAAAGATTTGAGTGAGCAGATCGATATTGTAATCATAGGCGTCACCTTTCTAACGGGCCTAATTACGGGAATATTACTCTCGTAATTAGATTAGATCAACGTCGTCGTTTCACCGTGAAATGGTCTTGAAGTATCTGACGGTTTGTTCCGTTGTGAAAGACGAACCGTATCTTCCAGAATGGGTCGAATACCATCGGCTTGTTGGAGTAGAACAAATATGCTTGTATGACGGAGGTACATTTACTGCCGCATCAGTTCTGAAGAAACAGATCGCGGAGGGATTCGTGAAGATTATTATGTTTCCCGGAGCAAATGTTCAGCTTTCGGCGTATAATCATTATCTCAAACATTACGGCGACCAATCGCGTTGGATCGCGTTCATCGATGCTGATGAGTTCGTTGTACCGAAAACAAGCAATGACCTGAGGATTTTGCTACAGAACTATGAGGAATTTGGAGGCCTAGGTGTGAGCTGGCTAATTTTCGGGTCATCATATCACATTTATCCGACTTCTGGATTGCAGATCGAAAATTACACCCTGCGTTCTAGGAATGATTTTAAGGAAAATCGCCACATAAAATCAATCGTACAGAGCGACTGTGTGTTAACCACTACCGGAAATGCACACGCCTTCGTGTACAATCCAAGATATTATTGTGTGAATGAGGCGTATGAACCGATTTCTGGACCATTTTCCAGGAACACCACTGAGGTAATTCAATTGAACCATTATCATCTGCGATCGTACACTGACTTCTTGAATAAAATGCAACGAGGGCCAGCAGACGGCGTTAGTTACCTCAAACCTGAACGTTTCTTTCAATGTGATCGAGTTGCAAATGAAGTGTACGATGACTGTATCTTGAGATTCGCGCCGTATGTCAAAGATAGATTGAGAAAGTTGTACTCATGAGATCATTTTTTACGTTTACAAATTTTTGAAGAATTTGATCCCACAATTGCAAAAGTAATTTCCACCAAATAAAAGCAAGGGGCCAATAAGCCTCTGAAACATTCGCCTTCAACTTGCATTAGTCTAGGAATTTACCGCAAATTATTTACAGTCTCCTAACGTATGTGATCGCGTTCGTTTTGACGAATGAAAGAACTAAACGAGACGGGTTCCGGAAGATTGTGGGGGTAAGTCTCGGAATAGTTCGTGAGCAGGGCGTTCGAAGTCTGATTCAACAAGCGTTGGAGAAAATCAAGAATCGTGAGTTTACCCTTCGTGGGAATTCGTACGAAGTGTGGTTATTCAATCACCGACTGACGATAGAAAAGCTTGCTAGGATGCACGTAGAAGTTTCACGATTCGATTACAGGCCGACGATCAGCATAGTTATGCCAATCTACAATACGGACAAGCTATGGCTTACGGCAGCCATCAACTCGATAACTAGTCAAGTCTATCCAAAGTGGGAGCTTTGCGCCGTTGATGACGCGTCCTCGAAAGAAGAAGTCCGCAAGGTTCTCGCTGAGCATGCTAGCAGAGATGCCAGGATCATAGTCAAATATCTTGATGAACACCTTGGCTTTTCTGGCGCGTACAACGAAGCTTTGAAAATGGCGTCAGGTGAGTTTGTGGGGATCCTGGATCACGATGATGAGTTCACCAAGGATGCTCTGTTTGAGGTTGTTAAGGTTCTGAATGATCATCCTGATGAAGATCTAATTTACTTTGATGATGATAAAATGGATTCGCAGGGAAGAATTGAACCATTCTTCAAACCTGACTGGTCTCCGGACCTTTTCCTGTCGATGAATTATCTCGGACACCCCGTGATTAGGAAGAGTTTGTTAGAGGAAATCGGGGGCTTTCGTGAAGGCTTCGAAGGAAGTCAAGATTATGATATACTCCTACGCGTGACTGAGCAGACGAACCGAATATTCCACATCTCTAAGCAACTGTATAGCTGGCGGAAAGTTCCAGGATCAGCAGCTTCCATACGCTACAAGCCCTATGCTATGCCGGCGGGTAAACTTGCCATTCTTGACGCCATAGAGCGTCGTGGCATACAGGGAGATGTTGAGGATGGTGTCTACGCAGATCTCTATAGAGTTCGATATAGAATTGGTTCTCCGCTCGTAACTATCATTATCCCAACGAAGAACCAATGTGAACTCTTACGCCGCTGCTTGACAAGCATCGAGTCCAAGTCTACTTATCGTAACTATGAAATCATTGTAGTTGACCATGACAGCGATAACCCCGAAGCTGTAGATTACCTAAACCACATCAAAACACTTCCAGGCTATATCGTCCTCAAGTTTCATGGATCATTCAATTACTCACGGATCATCAATCTGGCTGCGGAGCATGCAAGAGGATATCATCTATTGCTGCTAAACAATGACACTGAAGTTGTCAAAGAGGATTGGATCGAGGCCATGCTAGAACACAGTCAGCGAGAGTCTGTCGCGATTGTTGGGTCTAAACTAATTTTTCCAGATGGAAAAATACAGCATGCTGGAGTAATAGTAGGGTTGGGAAGCTTGGCTTGGCATGCGTTCTATAAGCAGCCCGCCAGTAAACCAGGATATCTTGGCCTGTCAGATGTAATTCGCAACTGCTCAGCCGTCACTGCGGCTTGCATGATGGTGAGGCGTCACATATTTCAAATTCTGAACGGATTCGATGAAAAAATCGAAGTAGATCTCGGCGACGTCGATTTCTGTCTCCGCGCAATCCAACTTGGTTATCAAATCGTATATACGCCATACGCGGTTCTGAAACACTACGAGGGTGCAAGTAGGAAGGCGAGCGGAACTTATATTCACCATTTGAACGATCGAAAGCTCTTCACAGAACGATGGGGCACCCTCCTCCGCGAGGGAGATCCATACTACAATCCAAACCTCAGCCTGACTTCATCTGATTATCGAACTTGTGCGTAATCCAACAAACATGACGGACGATGGATCATCACTCATTTAATGAATAAATCCCACGTTAATTCTCTCTCTTGTCTAATCTAAAAGAATGATTGCTGGGTGTTGGTATGCGAATTAAGATTACCAAGAAACGAGACTACAAGGAACTTGGGAGGTTATACAAAGAATTCGAGGTTGTCGACAGAGATGCTGAATTATGTATTGCAGTGGGTGGAGATGGAACTTTTGTTGATGCTGCCAGAAGTTTTGGCGGGCCGGTTCTTCCGATTCGAAGCAATGAAAAAGGCAGCACTGGTTTCTTCGCCGATTTGAATATTGATGACGTTGATTTTGTTGCCGAGAGATTGAAGGAAGGTAACTACGATATTGAAGCGATAGGCAGGAAAATCGAGATAATTCATGACGGCCATCACTATCATGCAATTAACGAGGCTTCTCTGGATTATGTTCCTCCAGAAGAAGTGCATTACAGAATGTACAGAATAAAGAACGAGACGCGAGAAGACCTTTTCCCATTTGTAATGCGCGGAAATGGTATAGTAATAACCGGAAGCATCGGTTCAACAGCATATAACAGATCTCTTGGCGGACCAATAATATTGGATCCTGATGTTTTCTGCATAACGCCGATCGCTCCGGATGGCATTTACAACAACTCCATCATCCTGAGCCGAAGCGAGGAGTTTCATATCGAGATTGTTCAAGGAGGTGGAAAATTAGCTTACGATGGAATACTGATTGGTTCTCTAAACAAAGGTGATGGCTTCTCTGTGAAAGCATCAGATAGAACTGTAGACGTAGTTAGATTTAGTGATAGAAGAGAAGGGCTTGATTCAAAGCTCAGACGACTTATAGAGAGCAGAATGATTGCCTAGTGTGTGCGCGCTCCACTAGACTCGCACCTAGCGGCATAGAGGATTCCGTAAACTTCTCAGCTATCTCTTTAGGATGCGTATCAACATCCCACCGATTCCTTGCTGAAGTTTCAAACAAAACTGTCAAATGGCATTTATACAACGTCTTCTCTTATTTTCATAAGATCAGGAGTAAGATGAAATGGCATTAGTCGTAAAATCAGCAGTTCGAACTCGCTTGAAAGGTATGAGGGCTTCCGGCGATTTCTTCACGGCCTTGGACAAACACATTGCTGAGGAATTAGCAAAGGCAGTTGCAAGAGCCAAAGCAAACGGCAGGAAAACTTTGAGACCTGAAGACCTCTAAACTCTCAACTAGAACACAGATACTCATACCTTCGCACTGGAATTATCGACCTGAGAAACCGCTACCCAGCTCCGTTGTTTCGAGAGCTGGATAGTGAATTGTAATCTTGGTAGGCGTCTGATACGTAGTGTAATGTACATGGAAGGAAAGTGGATGGGTGTTGGTGTTTGGATGGGTGTTGGTGTTTGGATGGGTGTTGGTGTTTCTATCTGCCTAGCATGCCGAGTATTCCGCCAACCACACCAAGAACAAAGCCGGCGACAAAACCCCCGCCAATCAACAGGCTTACCACAGCCATGGGGAAGACGACGATGCTTCCAATAGTACCGTACCCAAGCAACATTAGAATCGAACCCATCAACAATATCAGCCCAACGATTGCACCGATCACAAAGATGAGCCCATGTGGTGGCGAATTATCAATTATCGGAATCCAGAAGAACGCACTAACCCACATATTATAAAATGACCAACTCAGCAATGCGCCTGCGTTGAGAATTACTAGTATCCCAGCTATGAGGGTTAAAATGAAACCCCAAAGGGCTCTAGGTGCAGATCTTGGACCATAGGCTACTGGATAAGCTACCGGAGCCAGAGCAAACTCTGGCGATGGCATAGGTGGAGCAAACTGCGGTGCCGGCGGCATCGGCGGTGGAGCATATTGTGGTTGTGGTGGGTAGCATGGCTGCGCAAAACGCCCAGGGGCAGACATTTGAACTGGCGCACCACAACGCGAACACATAGGTGCGTCACCATAGACATGGTAACCGCACGAAGGACAACTCCTCATCATTCTTCCAAATCCCCCATTAAATCAAGAATTAGAAACTTTAGGACTCCAATCATCTATTACAGATAATCAAACAACTACCCGCACGATACTCTCCACGCGTAGACCCTGATGGCAACGAATGCCCACAACCACAACCCGAAACCGGATAAGCCATCATCCCAGCAAACTGACCCATGGAATAATTATTGTATTGTGGATACATTCCACCATACCCCTCAAACGAAGAATACTGCGGATAAGACTGCGGATACGTTCCACTATAACCCTGGTACGGAGAGTAATTGTTGTAATACTGAGGATAAGACTGCGGGTAAGATTGAGGATAATACTGCGGATAGCCTCCACCATAACCCTGATACGAAGAATATTGCGGATAGGATTGCGGATACATTCCACCATACCCCTGATACGAAGAGTAACTATTGTAATATTGCGGATAAGCCCCAGAGCAATTACACATATTCATCAACCCCAAACCCACTCCAGAACTAAATAACCGTACCCAAACAAACTCGATCACACACGAATTATCACGTTAAAGATACGCTAAACAAACCACACCTATTGCACCAAACCATACAACTACGCGCACCCCACATTCATCGCTTAGAAGAACAACAGGAATTCTCGAAACGTCGAATGCCCGCCAAGTGTTTACTAAATGAGAAACTCACGCCAACAAGCGTTCTACTGGGGCAATGTTTCAATGTCGCAGACTGTACGGCAACCAGCACATTCCGCAATCATACGATAATTTTTGTGGAATTTTGTAATTAATTCTTCTTTGAAATTAAATGCCTAAGTGATTAGGACAAGCACACGGGTTCACCATAACCAATAGATGCTGACTACTGTCGGTTGCAGTTTTGCAGCTCTAAACCAAAATTTGAATTAAATTTGCTGTAAACTCACGACACTTTGAAGGTTTGTATTTGAGTCTCTTTGCGTTTTTTGAGGCCAATTCGAGTCTCCAGTTATGAACTGAAGTATATTTTGAATTAAATGGAAAGTCCGATCACATTCCTCGTTATGATCGGACTCTAGGGTAATATTCTTGTCGTACGATACTTATCCTCTTAGCCTCTTCCTATCAACCTGACCATTGAATTGCACGTTAATTTGACTGTCAATCTGCCTCGTGTATTGTATTACGGCAGGATTAATTCGGATTTCCTCACGTCATAATACCGAATAGAAACCTAGAATGATCAATCTTGACCGAGCGACTAATTTTCACGACCGAAGCGGAAATTCACGAATGGGCCGCCAACCTCGCCGGCGAGACCCGTGAACCGGATTACGTCTACTTCTGTCCTGAAGAAATGCGTGAACTCAGTCTTCAACTGTCTTTTCTGCAAAACGCAATAGTCGGCCTCGTCGGCCAACAAGGGATAGGCAAGAGTAGTGTCCTAATCGAACTAAGCCGACATCCCATATACACACCCAAAGGTGGATCGCAGCATTCAGATAGAGTTCTCTTCAAATGGCGAAGTCAACCACAACTCTTCGATGTCTTCCTCGACCCGAACAGTCTAGCCTACGAAGAATTCGTTTTACGATACGCTGAAAGACTGTATGACGAACTAGACCGTCTCGCCAACACCAAACCAACAGACCAAACCGATAATGCCAGACCAGGAGTCTTCCTCGATCAAATCAAACATTCGCTTAGCCTCCCACATCGCGAAAGCTTCGATCTTCTGGACGTGGATCCAAAAGTGAAGGCTCTATTAGAGCTGGCTGAATCGCAAATCAGCAAACAGTTCATCCAAAAGTCGCGGCGCGATGCCTGGTTCGAAACCATTACGACCAAGAAACTTATCCTCATCGATACATCGGACTACTCAAAAACTGACAAACGCCGAATGGACCGCGACCTTAGCGAAATATATTGGCTCTGGAACAAACTCGCCTCCGATAAGAACGGGACTATCATAATTGTCGCTATACAGAAAGAAATGTTCCACGATCATTTCTTCCTAGACAAAATGCAATTAACCGAACTCAAACCACTAAGCACCGAACAATTACTCGAAGCCTACACCAAAAGGTTCGGAAACTTCGTACCATTCACACCTGACTCGATAAAACTCCTAGCACAAATGAGCCGCGGAATCTTCAGACGTTTCCTACGATACATCACGCTCACACTAAACGACTGGGAAATAAACCGTGAAACGACCGAAACCATGATTCACCCCCAAAGAGTGAAACACGCAGTAACGATCGAACATCTAACCAAAGACCTAGAAAATGAACTCACAACCCTATTCCGCAACAGCAGCCAACAACGAACCCTAGCTATCAAAACCATAACGCTACTCTGGGAAAACAAAGAAATCAAACAATCCACCCTCACAAAACAACTCGAAACCCAACCATTCACCATCAGCAGAATCCTAACAACACTAGAAAACGCGAAATACATAACACACAGACATGATGGCAAAGAAAAAATCATAACCTACAAAGAATCAGAAAACATCCTGTAATACCAGATCATCATTATGTATGCGGGGTGATGAGTTAGTATTCGTCTAGGAGCTTGTGAAAGATTCGTCGACCACTGATCCGGTTAATGCGGCGTTGAATTATGGTTACGGAGTTTTGGAAGGAGAATGCCGCCGAGCAATCAACACTGTTGGTTTGGAGCCTTCTGTTGGTTTCTTGCATGATTTTAGCAACTATCAAACTAAACAATCGTTAGTCTATGATTTGCAGGAATTGTTTCGCTGGATCGTCGATCTGAGTGTTATGCGAGCGTTTGAGTCTGGGGCGTTGGATCTACCTCACTTCTACTTTACGGGAGATGATTACCGATACCGCTTCGATGGTGAAGCTAAAACGCGATTTCTGAATCTTCTGCGCGAGCAATTCAATTCAGGTGTGAACTACCGAGGTCGGGTTTTGAAGTGGGATACTATAATCGAGCGGAAAATCAACGAGCTAGGCCGATTTCTGAATAACGAGTCGCCAATACTTGATTTCGTGGAGCCATCCCCAAAGTTGGAAAGACTAGATAACCGTGAATTGCGTATTAGGATTCTTGGATTGACGTCATCTCAGGCTAAAGAACTTGGCATTGGGAAGAGCACTCTTCGCTACCTACGCAAGAACGCTTCAAACAATAAATCGTTCAAGATTTACTCTAAAGTGCGAAGAACGATAATGCCCGACCCTTACGAGTTCTCTGAAGTGATTCCTAATGCGTAGACCAAAGGAGCATGTGATCGAAACACAGAGTGATAGAATTTTTGAGGCACAGGTACCCGCCGAATGGATCTATAGAAAAATTGATTTAGACTACGGGCTCGACAGAGAAATCGAGATCGTTGATGACGAAGATGTCACCGGGAAGAAAATACTCGTACAATTGAAAGGTTCTCAATCTTTCGAACTCACCGATAAGGTCATTAAATTTCCACTCGAAACGGAAAAGTTAGAGTACTACTCGAAAAGCGATCTTCCGGTGCTATTGGTTCTTGTCGATCTGAAGACCGAGACCAGCTACTGGTTATTTGTTCATGAGTACATCGAAAAACTGAGCGCCGAAAAGCCATCCTGGAGACAGCAGGAGACAGTCACACTTGAAATTCCTATCGTGAATACTTGGCATGATTCCATAGACAAGATTAGAAACATTGCCTTCAACGCGCCGTCGGTCATTTCATTCAAAAAACTCGTCGCCTCACCTGATCTAACCAACCGCTTGATTGGGATATCTGTAATGGATCAAGAGCGTTTCAAAGAAGTTCTTCGAGGATTCTCGTTTGCAACAGTTTACGATCATAGCATGATGAGCAGGGTTGAAGCACAGCGGCAAGGTGTTGAAGCCGGGTATGTTGTGAGCGCTAATGTCTGGCCGAGCGGTCAAGTAATTTCAGGAGTTTTAGGAACTCCACTACTCAAAACGAAGGCTATCGAAACCGTATTGACTGGATCCATTCACGACTTGACCTTCGTGATTAGTACAACTCATCCTTTCTCTGATATTATATCGCAGTTAGGCATGTCAAGTAACATACTTCAGTTCCTAGGAGTTTCTTGTAAGATCGAATCATATGATACCATTCTACTCTACCTTCCTCCAGGCTTCACTATGCGGACGATGGATGGGTCAGGTGTTGTTACCACCGATAGAAACGCAAACGTTCAAGTTTTTCGAACCTCACCTCTCGATATTTTCGCGCCCGGTTGGACTGTAGTTTGCGTAACAGTCGATCGAAGCGGTTCCAGCAATTCGGATGCAAGGAGTTCTGGTGACAAACTTCACACGTTTGACAAGGACTACTACATTCGGATTAGACAAGTTACTACACCAACGATTAGTGGTAAGTACTTTTTCAAAATCGCTCTAACTAACAGAGCAAACGTAACCTCAATTCCGTCAGGAAACAAAATTGATTCAACTGAGCTGGGAATCGAAAGTCGAGAATTTCTTTCATCAAAACATTGGCCTGAATTGATTGTTAGCGGAGAACTTCATCCAGCTTTCATAACGGGCACTATTTGCTATGGAGATCAAGCGTCGTCGACGCTACGTGGTAAACCGCTTGAGGAAGCGGGTCGGGTTTATGCGCATATGGAAACTAAAATTGATCCGTACACTGGCCAACAAATAACGATGTGTCCGGCATTCGGTCAACCCACGGTTCCAGGATGCACCGACTCCGTCGGCTACTTTAGCGCATCATCCAAAGGACGCTATGAAATGGTAGGCGTAGCTCCAGGAGTGTACACAATCTATGCACAAGCGGCTGGGTTCCCAACAATGATTATTGCCTCAGGCGTTGAAGTCATGAGAGGCGCTTCACTCCAATTTGACGGCCGTTTACAACCTGGTTCAGTGATTCACGGTACCATATTCTCGAAGGATCATTCAGGCAATGCATCATGGACAGAAAGCTCCTCCGTCAAGATTGAACTCTACGACGGCCCCACGCATGATCTAACATTTGATCACAGTTGGAAAGCTCACAAGGTCTCTTATGATCATCTATGGCCCGAAGGCAGTAAGATTGAATCACCCGGCGGCTTTACATTTGATTATGTTTCGATGGCTAACTTAGTCTCGTGGTCACCTTTGCCTCTTGATGCTGGTGGACAAGGTATCCATAGTAGAATTAGAAGTTCGCAAGATGTTGGCCCTCCGCAGAACTGGCTCGTTGAGGGCGGCAGCTCACGCCCATTCCGCTTTGAGTTCGGTGTCAAAGGTGAGTACGGTGCCCCACGAGATCGCGACGGAATGGTGCCACAGCTCTACGCTACATGGGTGAACGGATTAACCCCCGGTAGATATTATGCCCGCGCTTGGGTCTCGCACTACACGCAGTCAAACGCGGACGGCGTCTTCCTCGAGTACTATTTTGGTGTAAAGCCACAAGAGTGGGCTGGAGAGATATCTTTGAAAATCGAACTACGCAGAGAGCGATGAACTTGCCCAAAACACTATCGATGAAAGACCTTCATTGCTTTACCTTTTTTCTGGGGGGGGTGCGCACCAGCATACCCACACCTATGAAAAGTCTGATCCAGCATGCGATTCTTAGGTGGTTCTTCTGCGTGGCGTTCAGGCCGTGCTAATTATCCTGTCCACGAGTTTATGCTTTTCTTCGATCTTTTTCTCCATTTTTCTTGGTTGGCCTGAACGCGGCAATCACCTATTCGCGCGTCAGAGCGCATTCAAGGGGCCGCTCCGAAGATTACCCATTCACACACCCGACCGATTTCGGTCATGTGGTTCTCGGGCTTATCAACCAAGAGAAATACTCACACGCTAGAACTTAGGACTTTTCATCCTTTCACACACATCCGTTAGGTTAACGGTTCAAGGCCGCGCCCCCTTCGGGCGGTTTTGGTGGAGTATAGAAGAATAGGATACCAGCCGCTACAGTATTTCATGAACGCCCAGCTTCAGCGGCGTGAATATCGATAGTTTGAACGGCGGCGGTGCCTTGGGTATCGTGATCTTCCTCCGAACGCACGACGAGCTTGACCAACAGATAACCACGGTTCCTCTCTCCCCCCAGTGAATACGCCAGGTCCAGAGGTGAAGCTAAGTCGCTCAATCCGGTCGGCTGCCATAGATTGTATTGCTCGAAAGTCGCTATTTTGCTCCGCGGATACTATCGTCACTGCGGTTCCTGTTTTGCCCGCTCGTCCAGTTCGGCCAATCCGGTGGAAGTAAGTATACGGATTCGGAGGAACATCATAGTTGATTATGTGTGTAACTCCGTCAACATCCAAGCCTCTTCCAGCTAGGTCGGTGGCAACTAGAATACGACTCTGGCCGCTTCGAAACGCCTTCATTGCTCCATCTCGTTGATGTTGGCTAAGGTCACCGTTCAGTGCTATGGCATCCTGGTTTCTCCCCCGGAGCGATTGATTCAACCGAAACGTGCTCCGTTTGGTTCGACAGAAAACTATGGCACGATGCACTTCTTTGTCCTGCAGAATTCTCAGCAGCGCATCAAGTTTTCTTCCCTGGTCAACTTGGTAGTAGTATTGGCTGATCTCCTTAACGCTGAGGTCTTCCGGTTCGATCAGAACTTCGCTAGGGTTCCTCATATGTTTACGGGCAAGTCTCAGTACATCCTTGGGCATCGTTGCCGAGAAGAGCGCGATTTGACGTCTACTTTTAGTCTTAGTTAGAATGTGATCAACGTCATCAATGAAACCCATGTCCAGCAACCTGTCGGCCTCATCCAAAACAACGTACTGGACTTTGTCAAGGTGAAGGGATGCGCGTTCTATGTGATCGATGATTCGGCCGGGTGTTCCAACTATAATCTGAGGGCGATCTTTCAAGGCGTGCATTTGAACATTAATTGATTGGCCACCATAGATGGCAAGAGCACGCTTGCGAGTGAATCTACCATACGAGTTAATGTCGTCTGCTACTTGCATCGCAAGCTCGCGTGTTGGAACCAGCACCAGCGCCTGAATATTCAAATTCCTTTCGTCAACGCTCTCCAAGAGCGGTAGTCCGAAAGCTGCGGTCTTTCCAGTTCCGGTATGAGCTTGACCAATCACATCGGTTCCGCGCTGCAGAAGCGGAATCGTTGCTTCTTGGATCGGAAACTGACGTTCGAATCCAAGTGCTTTGATAGCATCCATTATTTCTGGGCTTAAGCCCAGTTTCTCGAAAGTACTCATTGATTCTTTTCTCCTTATCTTCCACGTCGCTGGTCCAAGATGAAAACCGAAAACTGGTTCCGTCTTTCATTTATCGTCGGAACGAGATTTCGGTTGTTTCCTCAGACTTTGGCGACTTCGATCAGTTGCAGCAAGAAGAAGAACATGCGGTCAACCGTTGCAAATGACTCGTGCCTCTCGTTTTCGACAACCAACTTCGTGCACTCTCGCCTTGGTTCAATATAAGGATACAAGTACATCGAAAGAATATCCTTGCTCTGAACTACGGCTTTGCCTGAATACTCACGAATGCAGCGGCGCCCTTAGAGAACAAAAAAGCCACTAATCGGACGCGCAACAATCCGACATTAAGGCGATCAACTAATCTAGTTTAGTTCCGGATGCTTCTTCGTGTATCGGCAACCGCAGACTGCACAGCCGTGAAATCCTGAGTGAAATTGAACCGTTCTTTTAGAGGCGTTTTGATGTCGACTTCCGGTTAACCCATATTAGCGAAGTGATTATGCGATTATCGATGCTGATTTTCTTGGAGATTCCTGTTACAATCTACACGCTAAACCATCAACTGATCTACGATTTACTTGGAGAGAGTAGGGGAAGGCTAGGTGCGCGGAAGCAATTGACAGGTGACTTGGCTGTTAGGTACGACAGCGCCAAAATTAGAACAGCTTTCGGACTGGCTGAAATGGTTCAGATAACGTTGATCGTAAACGAAGACATCACTGAAAGAGTTGGGGCAAGTCTTATCGTCGATTGGCTGCTCAAGAAACTTAACACGAAGGAAGCCCAAGTAACCAAACTAGAAATCGACAAGGTTGGCGTCGAACTTCACGAAGACGAGATTAAGAAAGCCGTGTTAGAGAGAATCACAAAGACAAGCCAGCAAAGCCCGTCCGGTCGCTTTGAGACTTGAGTCAGTTAGGATACTTAGTCGCTATGGAAATATGGCGTTTTCAAGCATTGCATAGTCCGTCTGAGTGAGTTGGTAGAACCTAGCAATTTGAATCGTCGTCCGTCGTCGTTCATGTAATTCTGTGTGTGTGTGTGGGTCTCGTGGTGCGCACCAGCTCGCGCCCAAAGGAAACATGAAATAAACAAACGACGAATACTGGACTGTTGTCGAGTCTTGGATTGAGAGAACAGGAAAGGAGAGTAGGGCCGCGTAGGTTTACTGTCGTCTCGGGTTTCACGCAAAAAGATTCGGAGTTGTTAGCTAGTTAATCTCGAATGTGCCGCTAGTTAACAGAGCGTTGAATGTCTTTTGAACATCTAGACTACCACTCCTCGTCATCCTCATCGTCGTCTTCATTATCCTCATCGTCGTCTTCATCGTCTGCATAGATTTTGTCCACTTCGCTCTCGTCGGGTTCAGGATCATATCGGAAGATTATCAAGGTCATTCATGAGAAGTTAGATGATTAGAACTTAAGTTTTTCATGTAGAGCGCTGTTGCATGAATGAGGCGATAATTGTTGGAGAATGTTCTTGTAACTGCAGTAGTTGATTTTTACGACAAATATCCATTGGGATTGCGTAGAACTTCCAGAGGCCAATTCATTCTCACCGATCGTCGGCTCGTTTACATAAAATTTGATCACTGGTGGTCAAGCAATAACTACGCAACGCAAATTGATGATGCAATACAGCAGGCATGGAGTTTGGCAATTCCGATTGGGCAAGTCATTGAAGCGAAGGTCGAACACAAGATTGGACATCCCTACTTGCACGTTACATACCGGACAGCAACGACTGAGGAATCAGCCTGTTTCCTGCTGGTTGAAGCGGGAACACTAAGCGCCTTAATGGCCTATCGTTCAGGACCACTCGAACACATAGCTAAACTAATCGACCAATCAAAAAGGTCGGCAGGACAGCAAGATTCGCCCATCAAATAACTAAAGCCGTTTCGCGTAACTACCGAACGTATTTGGGCAGAAGATTTCCGATAGGTTTCAAAGAAATTGGCAGCATACCACACGCACAGAACCTTGGCTCATTGTGGCGTGTTTGAATCTTTGCCTTTCCTCTTACTCATCGGAAGTTGCTTATTCGAGTGTTAGTGCTATCTTGTATCTGAGAGGTGACTATTGTATGGCAAGCAAGAGAAGTAGGGGAGCTAAGAAAGCGTGGTCGGCCAGTAGAGATAAGAAGGTGGCGAAAGCACGCGAGAAGAAGAAAGAACGCAAAGCCGAGCGCATGAATTGAGTTTCATACTCTGGGCGGGTATACTGGTGCGCACACACACTTTTCTGACGACGAACGACGGTTAGGAACACTCAAGCAGATGCACACCACAACGCCATGAAATAAAAAATGGTTTAGGACAGCTGTGTTTAGGCAGAGTCTGGGTGAGCCAAAGAGTGGCCTTTCACAGGTGGATCGTCAAGCACTGTGACTTTTTCCAGACTACAATGCTGTGAAATCTTACTCGACTCAACCTGTTCTCGCACAAACCTCTCCAATTCATCTATCGAAAACCGACTTTCATTATTTTGAGAGAGCGAGATTATGACCACTCTACTCAACGTACACCGAGCGACATAATCGGCGCCGACATCTTGTAAACTTCAGCCTTTTCATAACTCGGTTATCACCTCATCTGGACTACACTCTGTAGTTAGCTTACAGCGCACTACATCATGTAGCTAGATATAAGCAAAACGGAGGGCTCACGGTAGGTAATTTTGCCTTAGCTCTTTATTGCGCGTCATACCCATATCACAACCGACGATCGTTTCAAACTAGTGTGTGGTCTAGTGGTGCAATGGGATATGATTAAACAAGCTTCGATGTCAAGTCAAACCGGCAGTGGTCCTCCCCGGTCCAGCGTGATCGGCACTTTGCTTATGCTGCCGATCGGCCTCATCGTTGCTCTTGTTCTGCTTTACGTCTACTATATCGGTTTCACAGGAAGGCACTTTCCAGGCGAATTTCTCATCATTCTTCTCATCATCTTCCTAGGATTATTTGTGATCCGTATGCTGTTTTGGAGGTCGAGAAGGAAATATTGGCGTGAACATCGTAGAGGAAACGAAGCAATCCGCATCCTTCGTGAGAGATACGCGCGCGGAGAGATAACCAAGGAGCAATTCGATCAAACACTGCACGATCTTAGACAGCAGCCATGAATCGAACCAACGAGATTTACACCTTGGGGGATCTAGTGGTGCGCACACACAGGAAAATGACGGTGGATCAGTTCATTCGGAAATAGAGAAGGCGTAGCTTTCGTCGAGAAATTATAAGAATGTCACTTGCTGGCCTCGAGCCATCCAGGCTTGCCTTCAGTTTTCACGTACAGATCGTATGTGAGGAAAAGGTCCAGAGCTAAGAACAGAAGTCCGAGCCCAAAAACCAGGTAGTTAGCGAAATACGTGACAATGATCCAACCGATAAAGATGAGGACGGGGTGAATTCCCAGAACCTTCTTGTAACCCCAGTACCAGTATCCGATCCCAGGGAAGAAGAAATTCAATAATACTGCTAGAATAGCATTCCTTTGTTCCATTGCTAGCACTCAGCGGCATTGTCAGTTGCTGTGATTAAACGGTTTCGCGCAAACATCAGAATCGTCGTCTTGGATCAAAGTTTTCTCACGATTTTTTGGGGGGATAAACTGGTGCGGGCATGCAAATTTGAACCGGTGTTGCGCGTTTGATTTGGAGTAAGTTTGGTCAAGTTTGGAATGCACGTTTTGGGATTTTGATTTTTACTTACACTCGAGTCTCTCTGGGTTTGTTTGTGCCCTTGTCCCGTTATTTACCAATTCACTTTCATTTTGTTCTTGATTTGCTTTGTCGGATAAGGTTGAGAAGTCTGCTGCTGAGAAGGTTGAGAAGATAGAATCCATTAAAGACTTAGAGGGCGTCGGACCAGTCACCGCCGCTAAGTTAACCGACGCAGGCTTCGACTCCATAGAAGCTCTCGCAGTCGCACCCATCCGAGAAGTCATGGACAAAGCCAACCTCGAATCCAGCGCAGCAATCAAAATCATCAAAGCCGCTAGGCAGACGATTGATTTCGACTTCATAAACGCAAAACAACTCTGGGAGAGACGACAAAACCTACTCAAACTCACGATTGGCTCAAATAACCTAAACAAACTCCTGGGCGGAGGCATTGAAACCCAAGCGCTCACAGAATTCGTCGGCGAATTCGGATCCGGAAAGTCGCAAGCATGCATGAAACTCAGCATCACAGCTCAACTCCCACGAGCAGACGGCGGCCTAGAAGGCAAGGTTCTCTTCATCGACACGGAAGGCACCTTCGCACCCCAACGCATCCACCAAATGGCCACCGCGATGGGCGTCGAACCCGAAAAAATTCTCGAAGGTATCTTCTACAGCCGAGCCTACAATAGTGATCATCAAGTCCTCATCGTAGACCGCGCCTTCAAACTCTGTCAAGAAGAGAACGTGAAGCTCCTCGTTGTAGACTCCGTCCTATCCCACTTCCGAAGCGAATACATTGGGCGTGAGAGTCTCAGTGAACGTCAACAGAAACTAAACTCACACCTACACAAACTCACACGCATCGCCCAAGCACTCAACCTCGCAGTTGTAATGACTAACCAAGTTCAAGCGAACCCACAAGCATTCTTCGGTGATCCAACAAGACCCGCCGGCGGCCATATCATGGCACACGCTGCAACTCATCGTGTTATGTTGAAGAAAGCGTCGGGTGGTTTACGTTCCGCAAAAGTCATCGATTCACCCTACCTACCAGAAGACACCGCATACTACCAAATCACAGAGAAAGGTCTGGAAGACGCTGTCCCGAAAACAAGACACGAAGACTAGGCGCAACCCTACTTGCCCGACACGGAGAACCTATACTCCATCAACCCGGTCGACTCTAAAAATCAGATACCGAAAATCAAAGCCCCAAATCTCAGCCAGCTAATCCCCAACACCTACTCCACCGTTCGAGCCCGTGTTGTCATAATCAAATCCAAAGAAAAAACCGACGAGCTAGGCAAACGCAGTTACATCTTCGGCATCTGCGAAGACCAATCGTTCCGAACACCTTTCATCTGCTACAAACCCTATCCATACTTTTACCGTAACGGCGTTTTCGATTTCGAAGACACATACGTCCACCAATTTGAGGATAAAAGCCTCTTACTCATTGTCACGGAACGTTCATCACTAAACTACCTGATCAATGAAGATCCGTCCAAGTATTCTTGGAATGTGAAGATAGGCGACATCAAACGTCCAATGGGCGTATGCCGCATAACCCTACAGGGCATATTCTCCCAAATCAGCAGCAGCTCTGGCCTAGTTCAAAGATGCGAAACCTGCGGACGAGTCGCATTCGAAAACCAGTGCCCTAACGGACACGAGGGTAAATTATTCTGGGCGGTGAGGATTGCAGGCCGCCTCTCCGACCGAACAGGTTCGATTAACATAGTGATTCCACAACAACAAACCTGCAAACTACTAGGCCGAACAGTTGGTGAAATCCTTCAACTAACCGAGGGCCCCGCCAACCACTCATCCGAATACACCACCGAATCCTACACACTCCAAATCCCAGAAGGAATAGAGATTGGTGAAGCGTACGCTGACGATCCAGATGAATATCGTTCCGTAAAAAGCCCCGTTGTAGTCGACCTAAACGATTCCAGAATCCTGTACCCAAACAATCTGAACCCAAGAGAATCCTTTGGTCATGGGGTAAAGAAAATTGATCCAAACAAACCTGAAGACCGACGCGACCTCACACGTATAATCGAGAAACTGCTTGAGATCAAAATCCGAAACCTAACCAACCTACCAAAAATAAACGGCATCTACCTAACCGAACAACCCATCAACTTATACGGCACCGAGAACGCGAAACTCTACGCAGGTTTCAGACTCAAAACCTACATCACTGAAGACAACCAATTCCACATCGAAGCCCTACCCTCCGCTGAAGTATACGAAAGCGTACTGGATTACGTGGCTTACCGAAGGCAACGAGGCGCATCAATCAACTCAATAAAGAACAGTATTCTGAACTATCGTCGAAACGTGATCTTCGCCCCAAGCGGAGAACTAGCCGCTGTAATCAACCTAAACTTCACCAAAGCCGGAGAGTTCACTGTTCCAATCTACAATCTCACGTTACCAGAATTCTGGAGTAAGGTGCATGATGTAGAAATCGCGTCAGACGAAATTCCATTAGTGGTTACGAAGTCTTATCGGCTTGATCTCGAATTAACTTTCCCACCCTCATGCGTCTATTTCGACAAACAATCACTCAGAATCAGTTACGGGACACGAAACTTCATCGACAGAAAACGACAACAAACCCGAACGAGAACACAAGAAATCCTCACCCAAACCCTCCAAGGCTTCTCAGTTGGCACGTTCAAACTCAACACGAACGGGAATGTGGAAAAGCGAACGGACGCACGACAACTTCTCCTCGCAGATATTCGCGAACGTTTAGTCGGCGGATCCGTGAAAGCGACGGGTTCTGTGATTGAAGCTGAAAAGCGGCTCTATTTCATTCCGAGGACGGTGGAGCAGGTAGAATGCTGAAGACTGAGTATCGTAGTGGGCTTGATGTTTTCAGAGAGTTCCAGTCGAAACCCCACCTCACCACCTGGAACTTGGATCTTGACAGTCTCCTAGCTGGAGGCATAGAACCCGGCTCATTCACGATTCTCTACGGCGATGACGAGCGAATTATTGATAGAATTGCGTATTTGCTTTTGTGCAACTGTCAACTTCCAGTGGAAACATACGGGTTAAACGGGAAAGGCGTACTTCTAAGCTGCGGCGATTATCGACAAGAGCAAATATTGGTAGATCTAAAACTAGCAACAACCATTCTGCGTAGTAACAGAATAGATCCCGCAAAAGGCCTTAACGACATAATCGCCGTCTCAGCCTTCAACCACGACCAAGCATCACAATCAATCGAAGACGTCATCAACATCGTCAAGTACAACGATCAACTCAAACTTGTAGTCGTCCGAAACCTAGCTAAATTATTCATCGACAACGAAATTCCAATGAAAAACAAAGCCGCATTAGAACAAATACAACAATACCAACACTTGATCGCCAAACTTTGGCAGGCATGTTCCGAAAGGGATATCGCTCTCGTAGTCACCTGCCGCCCAAGACGACTCCATAGCCTACGCCCTTCCCCTCCAGAAGGGGGACTAGCATTACGTCACCTAGCCCAAATCATCGTTTGCATCAAAAAACGTGAAGAAAACGGCAAACTCACCGCATATCTACTCAAACATCCGAATCGTCAACCACACGTAACCGAATTCGATCTGAATCAAAGTGATTCTGTTATGGGAAGACTAACGATCCCCTTCCGAAGTCAGCTCCAAGAAGAAATTGAAAACCTAACCAGAAGCTTCAAAGAAGCCCTGATGGATCCGGCTAGACGGGACGCGTTCGACTCCATCGCTAAAGCCTGGACCGCTGAACAGGGCGCGATGAGTTACGCGAAAATTCCCTCTGTACTCGAAACCATGCTCCTTGCCGCTTGCGTAGAGAACAGGAAAATTATCGACGACCTACAAGACCAACTCTCCCTACTACGCTCACAATTAGATAAAACAAGATCAGAAGTTTCCGAAACAAAAATCGCTTTCAAAACATCCTTAGGCGCCACGGATTGAAAACTGATGGCTGGATATACGACGCCTACCTAGAATCCGACAACCTCACCTTCTGGCTCAAAACCGCCGACAATCGAACCCTAAAACTCACGGACACATTCCCAATCGAACTCTACGCTCACCCAAAGAAACACAGCGTAGAGGAACTAGCATCAATAATCGGTGAACATCCACTCGCCAACTCCGCCTCAGTCTGCTCACGTTACCTAGAAATCTGCGACACCACTCAGACTGAAGTAGTTCAAATCATCGCCCAACCAAGCAGATTTCGAAAACTCATCTGGGATCTGGAAGCAACTGGAATCTGCGTACTATACAACACGGATCTGAATCCAGTTCAACGATACTTCTTCGACAAAGAATTCCAAATTTATAACAAATTCACAGTAGAGTACGATGAAGAAGATTACAGAATAACCTCACTACGTCAACATGAAGAGGAAACAACCCCGCAACTTACTGTTCTGAAAATCAGCTTCGATCACAGTGAACCATTCCAGAAATCCGTACTAGACTCAAACTTTGAACTCATCTCCATACCACACGAACAGCGTCCAGTATTCTATAACATGCTACGTGATAACGGGCTCACCACGAGTTCGAACGCACGAATCCTTCCTGGAAAAATCATATTGGATGCCGAAACGTTCGATAAGTTAGGCGTCGCCGGTCTGGATGAGAAGAGCAAGTTCGCTAATCTCCCAATCGGAACCGTTGTCTCATGGGGACCAGCCAGAATTATTGATTCTCGGCAATGTTACGAGGCTTACAAACGAAAAATTCTACTCCCATCAACAAGAGCTGGCGTAGCAGGCAACGCCCTCACTGCAAAGGAAGTAGCATACACAGATCGAGGCGCACTAATTCTCTCGCCTCGAGTTGGTTTGCATGAGAACGTTGGTGAGTTAGATTTCGAATCCCTTTTCCCAAACATAATCGTCAAACACAATATCAGCTACGAAACCGTAACCGCAAACGGAATCCAACAAACAAAACTAGGACTACTCACCGAGATCACCCGGCAATTTCTCGAGAGAAGAATATCCTTCAAACACCAAAAACACGAACACCCCGAAAGCGGCGTTGAATGTCGGGAATGTGGACAACGAGAGGTTCTGTTGAAGAAACTTCTCGTCTGCCTGTACGGTTATAGTGGCTCCGACCTGAACCGATTCGGAAACGTGTTCACGTATCGTGAAGTGAATCGGATCGGACGCGAGACCGTAGTCAAAGCCATGAACATCGCTTTGAAGGAAGGTTTCGAACTCATCTACTTGGACACCGATTCGGTTTTCGTGAAAAAAACCAACGCTACACACGACGATTATGAAAATCTAGCAAACAAAATCAGAGAAGAAACCAGTTTCCCAATCTCAGTAGCAAACCACTACCGCTACCTCGTTCTACTAACTCAAGAAGCGGATCCTGAGATTGAAGCGGCAAGACGGTTTTACGGGAAACTAACCAATGGGCAGGTCTTCTATCGCGGCATCGAACTAAGACGCCACGACTCACCCATCTTCCTCAAACATTTCCAACAACAACTACTAAA
>Ga0209517_10001818_pt1 | contig 31295 bp, 23 predicted proteins | sample PeaSoiMetSII2010_FD_187695 | JGI IMG/M metagenome (GOLD analysis project Ga0209517, IMG submission 187695) | Peat soil microbial communities from Weissenstadt, Germany - SII-2010 (SPAdes) (version 2) | ecosystem: Environmental > Terrestrial > Soil > Wetlands > Peat | place: Germany...
GCTCACCGGCTGATGGTTCAAATGGCTTCCGATGTCACGAACCAGCTCATTGGCTGTGTCGTAACGCCGCGTCCGGTTTTTCTCCAGGCACTTCATCACAATCCAGTCCAGGTCGCCCCGCAACAATCGGATAAGCTTGGGCGGTTCGGTGGCGCGCCGCTGGGCCGTGGTAGTCTGCTCCTTCGCCTCCAGCCGCATCAGCCGCGTCGAAGGCTTAGGCGGCTCGTCCTCGCGGATGCAACGGATGATTTCCTCCAACCCGGCCTTCGCCAGCGCTTCAGGCTCGAAAGGCGTTCGACCCGTCAGCAATTCGTAGAGCAATATCCCCAGGCTGTAGATGTCGCTGCGCGTGTCCACGTCCAGTCCGCTCAGGCCCGCCTGCTCCGGACTCGTATAGGCCGGGGTGCCAATGAACTGCTCGAACCGGGTATAGACCGTCTTGTCCGTAAGCCGTTCGCCGATTGCCTTGGCAATCCCGAAATCGATCACCTTGGGCACCGGCACGTCATCCGCCAGCATGACCAGGATATTCGAGGGCTTGATGTCCCGATGAATGACCCCCTTCTGGTGCGCGTGTTGGATGGCATGGCAGATTTGGACAAACAGGTCCAACCGTTGCTCGGTCGAAAGGTTGTTCTGGTCGCAGTAATCGGTGATCTTGATGCCCCGCACCAGTTCCATGACGAAGTAGGGCCGGCCGGCGTCGGTCGCGCCGGCATCGAGCACCTTGGCGATGTTGGGATGGTCCATCAATGCTAAGGCCTGGCGCTCAGCTTCGAACCGGGCGATCACCTGTTTGGTGTCCATCCCCAGCTTGATGACTTTGAGGGCGACCCGGCGGCGGATAGGTTCCTCCTGTTCGGCCATGTAAACCACGCCACAACCGCCTTCGCCGATTTGCTGTAGGAGTTTGTAGTGACCGATCTTATCGCCGGGTTTTTCGGTGAGTGGTGCGGGAAGGACGATGGTGGAATGCTGTGGTGGAGCAACCGGATCCTCAAGAAACGTGCCGGCCTGATCGTGGGCCAGCAGGAGTTTCTCGACTTCCGAGCGCAACCCGTCGTCGCCGCGACAGGCGCCGTCCAGATAAGCGGCTCGTTCTGCCGGTGAGTTCCGGGCCACCGCTTCGGCCAGAACCTGTTTGATTCGTTCCCAGTCTGTGCTCATAGAGTTGACTCCGATCAACAATCGCTTCACCTATAAATGCGCCGTGACCAGCCGGTTTGCTTCAAGAAATCGGTTGGAGCTCGGTGATTCTATTTGCCCGGCTCGTCCGGCAGGCGAACGCGACGGAAGAGCCAGGCGCGGGCAAAAACCCAGGTGCGGTCGGCGGTGCTGCGCGAGATGTCCAGTTGCGCGGCGGCTTCCGCCTGCGTCAGGCCGGTGAAAAAGCGCAGGTTGACGAGTTCCGCTGCGGCGGAGTCCACCTTCGCCAGTTGGGTCAGCGCTTCATCGAGAGCCAGCAAATCGTCGTCCGGCAACGGGCAGACCAAGTCCACTGTGTCCACCTCGACCCGTTGGCACCCGCCGCCGTGCTTGAGCCGCTGCTTGCGGCGTGCGTTCTCGACCAGGATCCGCCTCATCGCTTCGGCTGCCGCGGCGAAGAAGTGAGTCTGACCGTCCCATTGCCCGTCGTGCGAGCCCTCGATCCGCAGCCAGGCTTCGTGAACCAGCGAGGTGGCCTGGAGGGTTTGGTTGGGGCGTTCCCGGGAGAGCTTGTGCGCGGCCAGGCGGCGCAATTCGTCATAGACCAGAGGCAGCAGTTCCGCGCTCGTGTGCGCTTCGCCGCTCTCAATTGCCTGCAACATGTCGGTCACGTCCACCATAACCCACTGTTTCCGATACAGTGCCGCTCTCACTCTTGGAAATGCGCTTGCCTCCTCGCCCACAATGGACCGGGCAAAAACCTCCGCCGGCTTTCCCTTCACCGAAGGAAAACCAGGCACAGGTTCGTTCGCTTAAGAGCTATAACTGCGGGCGGGGCGTTGGCTGAGCTGCGTCAGCGTCACGTTTCCGTAGATTCGACCTGCATATCACCGTTTCTTAAATATGTCAATAATCAAAATCGTTTTAGTTATTTCCACTTTCAGGCCGCCGGTTGGGCGAAGGGTGTTGTCCACCGGGTTCTTGCCGGGTGTCAGGTTGAAGAACTGAGCTTCGAAGGTTTGGCGGGGAGATGACGTTTTATGGTTGTCATTCGCTATCTGTTAAACCGGGCGTTTTGAGTCTGCGCCTGATGGGTTCTTACAGGAAGTTCAGGACATCACCTGAAATTCCCAGACCGCCGTCCGTCCGGAAAAATGTCGAATAATTTTTTTGACGCCCTCCCTTCCCGGTGCGTTAATAGCGGTCTGAACTAAACAAGGAAAAACCATGGCTGACAACATGAACACAACAGGCTCATCGAAAAATGTATTGAACTCGGATGTTGAAATCAAAGGGACCATCAAGTTCTCCGGCGAGTTGACGCTGGACGGCAAATTGGAAGGGGAGATTCACACCGACGGCACCTTGCAACTCGGTGATGGCGCCGTCGTCAACGGCAACATCAACGCTCAATCGGTGGTGATTCGCGGCAAGGTCCACGGGAACATCAACGCCAAAGAAAAAATCGAAATCAAATCCAAGGCCGAATTGTTCGGCGACATTCGCGCCAGCAAACTGGTAATCGAGGAAGGCGTGACTTACGTTGGCAAGACGGAGGTAAACCCGAACAAAGTGGCGCCCGCGGCACCGCCACGCTCTCCGGAAACGCCGAAAACTCCCGAACCAGCCAGAATGGGACGTTAAAAACCGCGCGGCCCCGGGCGGCGTGGAAACACATTGAATGCCGGCGAAGAAACAGGACAAGGTCCTGCTGACCTGCCCCCATTGCGGCCATCAGCAAAGGGAGTCGCGCGAGGCCTTTTCCACCATTTGCAAGAAGTGCGGACAACACCTGCGCGTCCAGGAAATTCTGCATCCGCCGCCCAAGGCGCCGGCACGCGGACCGAAGCAAAAAACAATCACCTGCTTCGAGTGCGGCGCCGAGCTGGTCATTCCGGCCTCCGCGGAATCCACCATGTGCAAGCGGTGCAGCCAGTACGTGGACCTGCACGATTATCGCATCAGCACCGCCATCGCCAAAAATTTCAAGACCAAGGGCGCGTTTAACGTTGAACTGAAAGGCTATGTTTTCAACACCGAAAGCATGGTCGGTGACGCTGTCATCAGGGGAAAGTTTCATGGCAAACTGGCGGCCCTGGGTTCTCTCACCATATATTCGACCGCCGACCTCAAAGGCAGCCTGACCGCCGAGCATTTGGTCATTCCGCCGGAAAATCATTTTCGCTGGCCGGACCCGATCAAGGTCGGCTCGGCGGAAATTGCCGGCGAACTCGCAGCCACACTCCGCGCCCGGGACACAGTTACCCTCAAGTCCACCGCGCGATTCTTTGGCAACGTGGACGCCAAAAATCTGGTCGTTGAAGACGGCGCCGTCGTCGTTGGTAAAATGCAAATCGGCCCCCGAACCGGTAACGAACAATCCTCACTGCTGTAAACCAGGAGCGCTGGCATCCTGCCGGCGAGGTTCCCAGGGCGCTACAGGCCGGCAAGATGCCGGCGCTCCCGGTGATGGCATATCGTTTCCCGGCGGGCCATCTTCCACCATGCGTTACCTCGCCAAAGCGCGGGTCAAAGCCGGACAGGAAAAGCCGCTGTTGCGAGCCATCGCCGACGGCTCGCTCGGCTGCGGCTCAATCGCCGGCGACGAACATGACTGGGACATGCAGCAGGCGCGTGTGGGCGATGATGGCGTGGCGCATTGGGTGGAAACCTGTTTTTGTGCCACACCACTGGTCGAGGAACGGCCTTATTGGGAAAAATATTTCGAATTAATAAGCATCAAGGATGCACACAATCGCAAAACCTGCCGGCATCCCGCAATGCGGGAGCACCGAACCGTGGGCGTACTGTCATTGTGATTGCACCAAACGTCTGGAAGAACGATTGCTACAACAGGGCATACCGTTCCTGCCCACCTTGCGGAATCGGAATTCGGGAGTGCGTTAATCGCAAAAAAAACACGGCGGAATTTTCATCCGCCGTGATCGGCAGCTTGAAAGCTGCCAGCCGTTGCCCATTCCACTAAGGCACCGTAATCAGATAGAACCGTTGCGGCAGACCGCTCGCCGGATCGGTGAAGATCACCGGACCGGTGCCGAAAACGTCGTTGGTGAGCAGAGTCCACGTGCCGGTGACCGGCGTCAGCGCGAGGTTGGTCGTCGCCCAAACCCGGTAGCCAAAGCCGGCTGACCCCACCGGACCGGCGATAGTGAACTGGACGTTGCCACTGTTGTCCACCGAAGGTGAAGCAATGCTTGACGGTGCGGTTGGCGGATTAACCGTCAAAACGGCATTGCTGCTGTTGACGCCGCCGGCGGCATTCGAAACGATCACATAATACGTGCCGATGTCCAGTCCGCTGGCGCTGCCGATTGAGAGCATGGAACTGGTCTGCCCGACGAGGTTGGTCGTGTCTTTCACCCATTGATACACCGGACTTGGAATTCCGGTCGCGCTGACGGTGAAGAGAGCGCTCTGGCCGGCGTTCACGGTCAGGCCGATAGGCTGGGTGATGATGTTGGGTACCGATTGCGGTGACCAGCTGGAGAACCAGATGACTGGATTCGTGGCGGCCAGCAGGCGCGGATCATTGTTCGTAACGCCGATGGTCGTAAGACCGGGGAACGAGATGGGATTGCCGGCCAGATCGGTATTGCTGTACTGCCAGAAAACATACGTATTGGTAAGAGCACCCGGAGTCACATATACGTTGGTATCGAACCGGCTCAAGGCCCATGAATCCAACCCGCCAGCCGTGCCGTTGGAACCAGCCAGGGTAACGTTGGTGACACCCGGGTCGGCCTCAAAGGTGCAGTTCACGAACGAGAAACCGTAGGCCGAATAGGTCGAGCCATTCGGATTAACCCACGGCGTATTGGTGCTCTGCGAGGAGGAGGTGAGCGTGCGCGCCGCCGTAAGATTGTACGAGCTGGAGAGCGTGTTCGTAATAGTGTGGAACACGCAGTTGTTGAAATATCCGACCCCGATACCCCAGATGTAATCGAAGTTGCCGATCACCCGGCAGTTGTTAAAGTAGCCTTGCGAGGTGCTGGCATTGATCAGGATGGTGTCCTGTCGGCTCTTGATATCGCAACTGTCCACAACGCATCGCAAACCGTTATTGTAAATTAACAGCGCCTCGGCCTGCGAACCTCCTTGTGGCGTGCCGTTGGTAATCGTCAGGTTCTCAAGCTGGATGTCGCTGGCATTGGCTTTGAATGCCATACGCGCGGCCGTGGTGCCATTGATGTTGTTGTTGTTGGGATAACCCACCACCGTTCCGGAACGGCTTTGCCCACGGAAGGTGACGTTGTTCTTGCCCGAGATATCCACGATTTCCACATAATTGCCATTCTGGATATTGATCACCGTGAAATTGGTGTTGCCCGGAGCTATGGAGTCCACCGCGCCCTGGACGGTGTCAAAATCGCCGCTGTTATCGGTGGCCACGACCAGATTAGTCGGGTTGGCCGGACCGGTCGGCTTGGTCGTGAACGTCCAGGCGTTTGTGGCGGAAACGCCCGCAAAATACGCCCCGGTGCTGTCGGCGACGATGCCATTATCCATCGTCACATAGTAGGTCTGATTGCTGGTCAGCACACCGCCATGCGGATAAATGGCGGCCGTGTTGCCGGTGATGATGACCGGGAAATAATCAATTACCTGCGAATCGCCCGAGAACAGGCTGTGCGGCTGGATATTGTTCGTCAGCCCGATGCCACCGCTGAGCACCACGCTGTTGGAACTCATGTTGATCGTGTCCACTGGCGTGGCGGAGTTGGTGGAGTCATAGATGCGAATGCTGCCGGAATTGACGATCGAAATCGGACCGTTGAAGGTGACATACAGCGTTGTGTCATAGCAAACGCCGGTCTGTCCGTTGGTCGGGCCGAAGGTCACTGCGCTCAATGTCGTGGAATCCACGGTCAGCGTGGCGACCGAACTTGTCACCGAGCCGGCCGTATTGGCGGCTACCATGAGGTAGCTGGCAATGTCAGAGCCCTGAGCGCTGGCGATGGTCAAGGTGCTGTTGGTTTGATTGGCAATAGCCGCGCCGTTCTTATACCACTGCAACGTTGGCGTCGGCACACCCGTCGCGCCGGAAGTAAACACAGCCGCAGAGCCGGCGTTGACCGTCAGATTGGTCGGTTGCGGCGCGATAACCGGTGTCACAATAACGGTCAGCGTCGCGCTGTTGGTGGTCGTGCAAGCGGCATTGCTGGCAATCACGGAAACCGTGGCGCCATTGAGGGCGGCATATTGAACATTGGTGAGTGTCAAACTGGTGTTGGTCGCCCCATTCACGTTCACGCCGTTGGTCTGCCATTGGAAGGTCGGATACGGATTGGCGAGCTCGACAGTGGTGCTGAAGGTGGCATTGTTGCCTTGAATGACAGTTTGATCAAAGGGTCCATTGAGAACCGAACACACGTTGCCGACAATCAGGCTCGCGAACCGGCTCAACACGGAATTATAATTGTTGGAAACCACCACGGCATACAACCCCGTATCGGAAGGCTGCGCGCTGGGGATGGTAAAGCTGGCATTGGTGGCATTGGGTTCCAATACAGGTGGGTTGGTAGTGCTGTTACCGTAGTAATACCACTGGTAACCGATGGGAGCCGTGCCGGTGGCGCTGACGTTGAAGGTCGCCGGGACATTGGTGGAAACGATAAGGTCCTGCGGCTGGCTGGTGATCGCCACCTGCGGAACCGCCACCAGTCTGACTTGTCCGGGCACGCTGTAATCAAGGCTGATGGAACTGTCCAGCGCGCCACCTGCCAAAACCACCGTTGGATTAAATGAACCCGTTCTGGTTCCCGTGTAGGTAATGATCGTATTGGTGGTCGGCTCCAGCGGCCCGCCCAGAATACTGACGGCAACGGTGCTGTTGGGCTGGATGATCAGATTGCCCTGGACTTGCAGCAAATCGCCGCTGGAACCGGTCTGTTCCCCAAAGAGGCTCGTGGAACCGCTTTCCAGCGTGAGGCCGGACCCCAGTGTCAACGTACCAATGTCGTCGCCCGGCGCAATGGTTCCGCCGCTCTTGATATCCACGGCGCCGGAAATCATTCCCGTGCCGCCCAGCGTGCCGCCATAAACCGTGAAAATGCCGCCGCCCGCGTAATTCGTCCCTCCGTTCGTACCGGTCAACGAATTAGTCCCATTCACCAGGAGCACACCGTTACTCACCACGGTCGGCCCGTTATAAATATTATTGGTGGCCAGCGTCAAAGTACCGCTGCCGGTCTTGGTCAACCCGCCCCAATCGCCCAGGTTAAGGACATTACCGTTGAGGGTTTGCGTGGCGCCGCCGCTGCTGATGACGGGCGTGGTTTGCGTTACCGTCGCGCTTCCCTCGATATCAAACACGCCGCCGACACCGCCCAGCACCACCGATCGGGAACTGGTTTCACCTGGTCCGGTATAACTCAGTGTTCCATTGTTCATGACCAGGGATCCGCCCGCCAATTCGGCCAGGCTGTTTACGGATACCGTGCCGCCATTGAGATAATTGTTACCGGTCATATTGTCTGTCCCGGCGAGGATCAACCGGCCAGGGCCGGATTTCGTCAGTGCGGTGGCGCTGCCATTATCGGCCAGCGTGGAATTGATGGTCAAATCTCCAGTGCTGTATTGATGAACGATGAGGTCGGCTCCGCTGGCGCCTTCGAGCGTACCACCAGTGATCGAATCGGCACCGGTGCCGGTCACGAGCAAGCCGCCGGAATTAAGCGTCAGCGTGCCACCCAGTGTGACCATGGCGGCCGCAGTGATTCGCAATGAATTGATGTTTGTACCGTTGCCGACGCTGGACAATGTGCTTGCGTTTAAAGTTACATTGCTGGCCGGACCCCATGTGGTCGGATCAGTACTCGCTTGATAGCTGGCCGCGGCCAAGGGCGCAATCGTAGTCCCGACCGCCCAATCCGATTCCTCCCAGGTTGCCCAGCCGCCCAGGATGCCGTTGACATTGGCGGAGGTGGTCGTAATAGTGGGGGCACTGCCGCTACCACCGGTTCTATAGTTAATCGTGCCCCCGGCGTTCCGGGTCAGCGCGCTCATCGTAAAACCGTAGCTGCCGGCGTTGTTGGTCAGAACAAATGACGTTGCGCCAGGCCAGATCAGCGTGCCCGCGACTTTTTCAGTACGGCTGGCGGTGGAATTGAATTGACCGAGCAGCCTGCCACCTCCCAACGTCAGCGTGCTGTTCTGTTGGAATTTTGCGCCGCCCTGAGTCGAATCATTATTGGGCGCCACGAGCGGGTAGTCTAAAAGCATCGTGCCGCCGAGGAGCGTGAGAATCAGACCTTGCGGCCCCGTGCTGCTGGGACGGCCTATGAAGTCCAGGGTGCCTGGCGTTGATTTGACGCTAAAATTGGTGGTCATAATCATTTTGGGGAACATGGATAGACCATTGCGGAAATCGAAATTGGTTATGTTGAGTTGCCCCGAATTGGCCGGGCCGTAGGCGAGGACGCCGCCGTTATCAATAACCACGAGGTTGTGACTCTCAGTTGCGGTACCGCTTTGGCTTATATTTGTCACTGCCCCGCCATTAATCGTGAGCGTGCTCGCTGGATTCATACCGCTGGGAGTGCTTCCATTAAGCAACAGGGTCGCCCCGGGATTCACCGTCACACTATCGTTCAAGTCGAACACGGACGGGACGGACAGATAAAGCGTGCCGGCGTTGACCGTGGTCACGCCGACGTTGGTAGCCGCAACCGACGGACGCAATACGAACAGGCCATTGCCGGTCTGTGTAAAGCCCGTGCCGCCCAACTGGGCGCTATTGGTGGCGGTAACGCCACCTGCGACGGTTATGGTTGGAGTGCCGGTCAAAACCAGAGTGTTACTGACAATATTGTAACTACCGCTGCCAGCGGGATTGAAAGTGATATTGGAAACGGTTACGGAAGGATCGGTAATGCTGATGATACCGGCAGCGCCATTGTTCGCTCCAATGACCGCATTGTAACCCGGCGACCAGACACTGTCGCTGGCGCCGATGGCACCGCCTGCGCCGCTCGTCCAGTTGGCATTGGTTGAAGACCAATTGCCGGAACCGTCCGTCGGCGTCACTGGGTTGGTACCGCTGGCATCCCACGTTAAGGAATTCCCCAGGCCAATGTCGCTCAGAGTCATGGTCACGGGGTTGGCCGTGGTATTATTGAACATGACGACGAATTCATTGACTGTGTTCGTCCAGATGCCCGGATTAGTATAGAGCCGCCCGGTAATATTTGCCCCATTCATCGCTATGCCGGCGGCGCCCAAAGTGGAACTGCTGCTGCCCAAGGCGACCTGATTGGGCGCGGTTTTGAGAAACAGTCGGATCTGATTGGTATAGATGGTACCATCGGTCGGCGCGCCCGAGACGCTCTTGCCCTGACCCGTACTGGCGCCGGTAAACAAATCGGCCGATGCGTTTGTGTGAACGAGGCCTTCCAGGGTGCTCCCCGTCCAGCCGCCGAACATGCCCACGTCATCCGCCAAACTGGCCGTCCCCATCGAGTTGTACAAACCCCACTCCACCGTCTTCTGGGCCACGCCGGTCATCCCGCCCGAAGCGGAAAATTGGAACGTCACCACCGCCGAGGAATTTGCCTGCGACAGAACAATCGGCGTAAAGTTCCTGGTGGCGAAAAACATCCGCGTGTTGGCCGGAACCGTGAAGGACACGCCACCGGACGCCACATCACCACCCGTCGCGACATTGGCATTGAGCAGATTGCCACTGGTGTCATACGAACTCCATTGCAACTGCCCGAAAGCCATCGTGGCGGAGCAAAGCAACGACAGTAACACGGCCGGAACGGAACTGGTTTGGGAATAACGAAGGGCGATTGGCTTCATAAAACGCGTAGTTTTGGGAACGGCTTGGGTGATTGTTATTCGCTGATGATAACCCAATCGCATGACCTGCCTAGCCTGACGAATGTCAGGGCTGAAGCACTGAATTCTGCAACCAACCCCCCGTTTTGTGCCCTGAAAAAAATGCGGCACCGAGGTCAATCCTCTCCTGCCCCTCCCCCGTGAATCATGGAACTTCGCGCCAGGATATTGTCTAGGTGGTTTTTATGGAGCGGAATTTTAAAACGGCTTCCGTGCGCGAATGCACACGCAGCTTGCCGTAGATGTTTTCCAAATGCCACCGGACCGTCCCGGGGCTCAAATTCAGCCGGTCGGCAATTTCCTTGTTGGGCAGCCCCGTGGCCAGCAATTCCAGTATTTTCCGTTCGCTGGGCCTGAGTTCGTCCACTCCGGCCGCGACCGTGGGCGGCTGTTGAAAGGACGCGATGACTTTGCGGGCGATTTCGCGCGGCATCGGCACGCCCCCCATCCGGGCCTCGCGCACGGCCGATACCAGTTCTGCCGGCGTGCAACGTTTCAACAGGTAACCGCAAGCGCCCGCGCGCAAGGCTGCGGAAATCCGCTCAGTGTCCTCATACACCGTCACCATAATGATTTGGACCGCCGGCAGAATTTTTTTGATCTGGGCGGTGCAGTCGATGCCGGACAACTTGGGCAACTGAATGTCCATCAACACCACCTCCGGCTGATGTTTCGGAATGCCCGCCAGCGCTTCCTCGGCCGTCGCACAGGCGAAAATACACTGACATTCCGGGTCGGTCTGCACAAAGTGCGTCAGACTTTCCCGGATGGTCTTGCTGTCTTCGACGATGGCGACCCGGATCATAAATCTTCAATTCAAGGGCACGTAAAACCGCACCGTGGTGCCGCGTCCTTTCTGACTGGCGATGGCAAACCGTCCACCCATCTTTCTCAGCCGTTCCCGCATATTGACCAGCCCGTTGCCACTCCGTGGGCCGGCCTCCGCCGCCAGTCCGCGCCCGTTGTCGGCAATGGACAGGCGCAGGCGGTTGCCGATGAGCCGGAACCCCAGGCGGACCTCGGTGGCGCCGGTGTGGCGGATGACATTGGTGATGGCTTCCTTGAAGGCCAGAAAAAATTCATGCCGATGGACCGATGACACTGTCCGGTCAGGCAAATCCACCGCACCTTTCAACTGACAGGTAATATTCGCCAGTTTCAAAAGCCGGTCTGCGTACAGGCAGGAATAACTCACCAATGACATCAGGGAATCGTGTTTGGGGTTCATGGCCCAGACGATTTCATCCAGGGCCGTGACCATCCGGCGGGCACGATCACTGATTTCTTCCAGATGCCCGTCCTCTCCATTAGGCGGCGCAGTCGCCGAACCGGCCACCGTGGCCAGCATGCTGATTTCCGTAATGCCCGAGCCGAGCTCATCGTGCAGGTCCTGGGCAATCCGGGCGCGCTCCTGCTCCATCGCCCGCTGGTGTTCGATCCGTTGATGGCTGTGGATCTGAGTGGCCAATTCGGTGGTGCGCTCTTCAACTTGCCGGTGAAGTTGCGTAATCCACAACACCGAGAGCACCAGCGCGCAAACCAGCACCCCCACCGCCACCAGCAAACGCGGCAACGTCCACCAGGAGGGTTTCGACAGCACCTGGATGTCGGCGGGCGAGTGCAGCAGCAAATCAAAAGGCGCGACGTTGCCGTCCAGTACCGGGTTCCCGCCTTGCACCGCATACACGCCCACCAGGGCCAGCCGGCTGCCGATGGGCGGCAAGGGCGGCGCGGCGTTTTTCAATTTCGCCCGCGCCATGAAACGCCAGGACCCGGTCTGGACTTCCAGCGCCTCGTTGGTGGGGGTCGCCCGCGAACTGACCAGCCATCCCTCGATCCGCACCCGCGTCGAGTCGAACATCGCATTCGGCAAATCATCGGAAGAGAGATTCCTGGGAGCGGGTAGCGAGGTGTATCCGGTTCTGCGCGCCACCGCGCAGCGCAAATGCGGCGCGGCTCCACTCAATTCCGGATAGCCCACCACGTCCACCAGATCGCCGGTGTGCAGTTTCACCCCCGGCTGCCTTAACGTGAACCGCACGCCGTTGGCGCCATCCATCATGAAATAATCCCAGCCAATCATGTGCAGAATTTGCCCCGACACTTTCACCCGTTGAAACGCGTTGGCTTGCGGATCGAACAGGGTCAATTCCGCCGCGCGCTTCCTGGGGGCGGAAAATTCATCTGCCGGCGCCGGCTGGTCCACCGCGATGGCATCCACATACATGCGAACGTGACCGAGGTCCAATTGGTGAGTGTCCGGATTTAAGGCCACAAAAAGGCAGCCGCGCAGCCGAACCACGGCGTCCTCGTAATTTTCCAGATTCTCGAAATTGGTGCCTACCAGCCACACGTCCACCCACAGCGCGCCTTCCGTCGTGCGCAAGGTCATTTTCGACCATGGAGATGGATAACCCGCCGGGCGCGGAACGGCTTCTTCAACGACGCCTCGGATTTCCACCTGTTGATCGTCCAGACTGCCGTTCATCAATCCGTCCCAGGTCGGTTGCACCGGCTCCGGCAGTGTTCCGGCGCCCAGAATGGTCATCTGGTTCATCCGAACCAACGGTGCAAATGAGCCTTTGTCCGATTTGCCCTGAACTTCCAAAAACTCGCCTCGTTTGGGAAAAGCCGCCGTCGGCGAGACGTTCACAACAAAAACCGCACGCGTTTCATCCTGGACGATAAAGGCGTTATGTTCCTGAACCACGCAGGTAACCACGCCCCGGAGCTTCACCGGGTAGCCGCGTTCCGCCTCCTCCGGTTTCAGGCGAAGGACTTCATCCACCTTGGTCAATTCCGGCAGCGTCCGGGTGTCGTTCGTCACCGCTCCCGCCATGGCCGTTGCGGTTTCCGGGTCGTCCCCCCAATAATCAATCACCGATTTGGAACCGGCCGCATTGGTTGCGGTTGAATCAGCGGCAAACAGGGCCGCCACCAGAACAACGTTAAGAAATGAAACGGCAGCGGGGACAAGCAGGCCGATGGGAAAGCGGAGTCTCCTGTCCCGGATCCGGGCGGCAATTGGACGGTACGGCATAGCCTTCTGAAATTTCACGAAATTTCACATCTCTTCTGGACGCACGTCACAGTGTAGCGAAATCGGCATAAAAACTCAAGCAAACCTGGGCAGCGTTCTGATTTGCCGGAGCGCAAAGCATTGCTCTGCGTCTTTCAGCCCGTTATCAGGCACTCGCGGAGTAATGTTCCGCGCTTCGTTCGGAGGAATCAGGACCCAACTCAAAACTGCAACCTTCGCACAAAATTTTCTCGTCAGCTGCGGGCAAAAAGTCTTGAATCCAAGGCAAATCATGCAGTCCGACCAGGTCAGTTTCACCCGCGGCGAGTCGCGGCGGCAATTCATCAAGAAAACCGGCCTGGCCACCGCCGTCGTAGCCGGCTCCGGTCTTTTTCAATTCCCTCTTTACGCCAATGAAAATAATCCAGGCATTTCCATCGTCCTGGATGAATCGGACCCGGTCGTGCAGCAACCGCCCGTGCAATGGGCAGTGCAACACTTGCAGAACGCTTTGGCGGCACGCGGCGTGACCCTGCAGTTACGCGAGAAGCTGGAACTGGTTCCGTCTTCGCAGGAATGTATTTTTGTGGGCGGCCCGGCATCGAACGTGGTCCAGCCGGTGCTCGCGGCCGCTGCCATTTCACTGCCGGACGGACCGGAATGTCTGGCGATTGCCCGCGGGAAGACGGGCCAGCGCATAGTCCTGGCCGCCGCCGGCTCGGACGCACGCGGGCAGGTCTATGCGCTGCTCGAATTGGCTGACCGCGTGCGTTTCGCCGATGACCCGTTGGTGGAATTGCGAGCCGTGAAGCCGGTCAGCGAACGGCCGGCGAACGCGATTCGCAGCGTGATGCGGGCCTTCGTCAGTGACGTACAGGACAAACCCTGGTTCAATGACCGGGCCTTCTGGCAGTCCTACCTGACGATGCTCGCCACGCATCGATTTAACCGCTTCAATCTCGCCCTCGGACTCGGCTATGATTTCACGTCCGGCATTACCGATTGTTACTTTCATTTTGCGTACCCATTCCTGCTCTCAGTGCCCGGCTACAACGTGCGGGCGGTGCCATTGCCCGACGCTGAGCGCGACCGCAACCTGGAAATGTTGCGGTTCATCAGCGAGGAAACCAAGCGGCGCGGTTTGCATTTTCAACTGGGCCTCTGGACACATGCCTATCGATGGACTGATAGTCCCCGCGCGAATTACCTCATCGAGGGCCTTACGCCGGAAAGCCAGGCGTCCTATTGCCGTGACGCGCTGCGCCTGGCGCTGCAAGCGTGCCCGGCCATCCGCGGAGTCACCATCCGCACCCATGGTGAAAGCGGCGTGCCGGAAGGTGAATATGGCCTCTGGCGGAAAATTTTTGATGGCGCGGCACAGTGCGGAAGACGCGTTGAGATTGACCTGCACGCGAAGGGTGTAAACGAGCAAATGATTGACGCGGCGCTCGACACCGGCCTGCCGGTGACGGTCTCGCCGAAATTCTGGGCCGAGCACATGGGCCTGCCGTACATGCAAGGCGCCATCCGCGCGCTGGAAATGCCGCCGAAAGACGCGCCGAAAACGGGCTTCTTCGCGCTCAGCACCGGTTCGCGCTCCTTTATGCGATATGGCTACGGTGATTTGCTGACCGAAGACCGTCGCTATGGCGTGTTGCATCGCATCTGGCCGGGCACGCAACGGATGTTGTTATGGGGCGATCCCCAGATGGCTGCGGATTACGGCCGGGTTTCCAGCTTTTGCGGCAGTCAAGGCGTGGAACTGTTCGAACCGCTTGCGTTCAAAGGCCGCAAAGGCTCGGGCCTGCCCGGCGGACGTAATGCTTATGCCGACCCCTCGTTGGAGCCGGCACTCGACTTCAAAAAGTTTTCCTGCACGTACCGGGTCTGGGGTCGAAACCTCTACAATCCCAACGGCGAACCCGACGGCTGGCAGCGCGAATGGCGCCAGCAGTTTGGCCGAGGTGCGGAAAAGGTGGAAGCGGCTTTGGCTTCAGCCAGCCGGATCCTGCCACTGGTGACCGTGGCGCACTGTCCGTCCGCCGCCAATAATAATTACTGGCCTGAGCTGTACACCAACATCGCCATCGTGGCCGAGCAAAACTCGCAACCCTACAGCGATACTCCGAGTCCGCGCCGTTTGGGCACGGTCAGCCCGCTCGATCCGGAATTCTTCTCGGGCCTTGACGAATTTGCCGACGAATTGATCGCCGGCAAATTCAGCGGGAAATATTCGCCCGCCTGGGTGGCAGAGCGGCTGGAGGAAGCAGCGGACCAGGCACTGTTGCGACTAAAAGAGGCGAAATCGAAAGTGCGCGACACTAAAAGTGTCGAATTCCGCCGGCTGGCCACTGACATCCCGATTCAAGCCGGGCTGGGCCGGTTCTTTGCGGCACGATTCCGGGCCGGCGTGCTCTACGCGCTTTATCAACGCAGCGGTCATGGCCCCGCTCTGAAGGAAGCAATTAAATTGAATCGCGTGGCGCGAAGCGCGTGGGCGGAATTCGCGGAACAGGCGAAGATTCCCTACCTGCCTGATATTACCTATGGACCCGAATTTTTTCAGCGCGGCCAATGGTTGGACCGGCTGCCCGCGATTGACCAGGACACGGCGGATCTGGAAAAACTCCTGGGACAATCATCCGCCGACACACAACAGTTGGATCCCAAAGTAATCGAGCGAGCCATGCAGGTCGTTTTCAACAAATCACAGGATAATGAACGCCCCCCACTCGCAGAACTCCACACTCCGCCGCCTTCATTCCAGCGCGGTAAACCATTTCCGATCGTTGCCCGTGTGCCCAAGGTCAGCAATTTGGCCACCATCGTCGGACTCCGCCTGTGTTACCGGCACGTCAATCAGGCCGAAATCTGGCAGTCAGCCGAAATGGAGTGGACGGGAGAAGATTCTCACGCCGTTATTGCTGCCGATTACACAGACTCGCCGTTCCCGTTGCAGTACTATTTTCAAATCCGAACCGGTTCCAGCAAGGCATGGTTGTATCCCGGACTGGAAGAGCGCTGGCATGGCCAGCCTTATTATTTCGTGCGCCAGGCAACATAAAATGATTGGTGTTCCCGCTCGCCATCTCTCAACCATCAACTCTCAACGCTCAACCTTTTTCAGGCCACTTCTTCACACTGGGTCGCGGGACCGGCTTTCGCCGCGCCGCCGCGTACAATCAATATCACGGCGGTAATAATCAACACTCCCGCCAGGAACAACTCGTGCGAGAACGTCTCGTGACCGATGGTGCAACCCAACATGACGGCAATAAACGGATTCACGTACGCATAAGTCGCCACCCGCGCCGGTGTGCTGGCGTGCAACAGCCAGACGTAAGCCGTGTACCCGACCATGGACCCGGCTGCCGTCAGATACAACCATGCGCCTGCGGACAACCCGGTCACCCGGTCAATCGAGAATTGCGCCGCTTCACCGCGCACGGCGGCGAAACCCAGCATCAAAATGCCGCCCGCTATCATTTGCATGGCCACGCCCAGCAACGGCGACGCCGGTTTGCGCGCCTGCCGGTTGAAGATCGAACCGAATGCCCAACCTATCGATGCCATCATCAAGGCGACTATGCACCAGTCGTAAACCGGGCTGGCATGATTTTCCCCACCACGCGCCAGCAACGCGACGCCCATGAAACCTACCATCAATCCCATCACCACGAAAGGACGCGGACGGGTGCCACCGGGCCGCAGCCAATCCAATAACACCATCCACACCGGCGTTAATGCCACCAGCAAGGCGGTGACCCCAGACGGGATGACCTGTTCCGCCCAAGTCACGCCGCCGTTCCCCAACGCCAGCATCAATCCGCCGGCGATGGCGGCATCGCGCCACTCGCCGCGTGACGGCAACCCGTTGCCGCGGGCGCGCGCCAGCGCATACAACAACAGGCCCGCCGCCAGATTCCGGCTACCGGCCATTAAAAAGGGCGGGATGGATTCGACCGCGTAGCGGATTCCGAGATACGTCGAACCCCAGATGACGTACACGGCGGTGAACGCGGCCACCACACCCCACGTGGGTGCCATTGAAGATGATGTTTCGTTTTTCATGTTCGTTGACCGGCCCGACGGCGTTTCCCGATAAAACGAAAAACCCACCGCCGTTTGCCGGCGATGGGTTTGTTAAATTTATTCTGCAGCCCGGCTATGAATTCAACCTCCCACCGCCCACCATATGCGTGGTACCGACGTTGCGCTGCCACGCGGCGCACTTCGGCATCCAATTCATTTTGGCGATGACCGGTTTCATGGTCAGGACGCGCAAAGGTAACTCACTTCGGCCTGAGGTCAACGGATTATTTGTTCAGTGGGCTGATTTGGCTATACTCGCCGCTGAAAACGCGTGAAACATGGCCAGCTGAAGATCATCTCCGGTGGACAAACCGGCGTGGACCGGGCCGCGCTTGACTTCGCCATCCGGCAAGGCTTCGAACATGGCGGTTGGTGCCCGCGCGGACGCCTTGCCGAGGACGGCGCTATTCCGCCGATTTACCGGCTGTGGGAAACGGACTCGGCGGAATACGATGAGCGAACAGAGAAGAACGTGCTGGATTCGGACGCCACGCTGATTGTGGTGCGAGCAAAGGAATTATCCGGTGGTACGGCCTTTACCAAAACCTGTGCCGAACAACACGGCCGCCCGCAGTTGGTGGTTCGCGAACGGGACGGCTTGTCGCCAGGCGCTGCCGCCCTTTCAAAATTCCTGATGCAAAACAAAGTGCGAACGTTGAATGTGGCCGGCCCGCGCGAGTCCCAGGCGCCCGGCCTCGGAAAATTCGTCAGGGAATTGCTTGAAACCGCTCTTGTCACTAAGCTGGCCTCATGAGCACGTTCCCGGTCAGTTCAGAAAAAGAAGCCCAGCTTGCACGCCGCATGGCCGCGCTGGGCGTGCGCGAAACCGACATTGAAGAAAGTTTCGTCCGTTCCGGCGGACACGGCGGCCAGAACGTCAACAAGACTTCCACGTGCGTGATGTTGCTTCACCGTCCCACCGGTTTGCAGGTCAAATGTCAGGCCACGCGCCAGCAAGGACTCAACCGCTTCCTCGCCCGGCGCCTGCTGCTCGACAAGATTGAAGCCATGAAAACCGGTTTTGTGGCTGCGCAACGCGCCGAGATTGAAAAAATTCGCCGGCAGAAACGGAAACGCTCGCGCCGCGCCAGGAACAAAATGCTTGCCGATAAGTCCCATCACGCCGACAAGAAAGCCGCTCGCCGAGTCATCCCGATGGATTAAGAAAAGTGCCACCGCTTTCCAAGGCGGTGGCCTGACTTGGCAGGGCGCGTCACTCCGTGCGCGCCGTATTACATATTTGCGGCGGGCAGAAGACGGCCCGCCTTACCCACATTTCGAAATTAGGACGCGGCCTCCTTCGAGATGGAGTTGACGCACCACGAGAGGCGCGCTATCAAGAGCCAGATCCCTGAGCGACTCTGAACCTCGGCCTGCCGCGCCAAAGTGCAACGGCGGCGGGCGGCCGGGAGGAAGCACGCAATGCAAACTGTTCTGACCTCAGAATTCAAACGCGGCATGGTCCTGCTGCTCGACGGCGCGCCGCAAATGCTGGAGGAGTTTCATGTCAGCGGCACCGCCCAGACCCGGCACAAACTCCATGCGCGGTTGCGCCACCTGAAAACCGGCCGGATTGCCGACCACACGTTTGCCGAAGGCGAACGCGTGCCGGTCGCCGATGTCCAACACCGCCGTGTCCAGTTCAGTTATCACAATGGGAAGGATTTTGTCTTCTCCGACGTCGAATCGTTCGAGGAAATGAGCCTCAGTGCGGAACAGATCGGCGACCGCCGCGGGTTCATCAAAGAAAACGTGGAATATCGCGCGTTACTCCTCGACGGGCGCCTGCTGAATATCGTCCTGCCACCGAACGTGACCTTGGAAGTAGTGGAAACTGATCCGCCCATTCGCGGCGGCTCCGATACCACCTGGAAACCTGCCCGGCTTGACACCGGCCTGGAAATCATGGTTCCGCTGTTCATCGCTCCCGGCGAAAAAATCCACGTGGACACGGCCACCCGCAAATACGCCGGTCGCGAAAGCGAGGGGAAGAAGTAACTCAGGCTGCTGCTTTTGCGGCTGCGAGGTCGCTGCGTCGCTGGGCCATTGATTTGAAAAATTCGTAGCCTTCGCGGCAGCGTCGCACGCACACATCCTTGTCTTCCAGCATCGTCTTGATGATGCGCAGAATCGGTTTCGGGCGCAGGTAGTAGCGGTGATAGAACCGCTCAACGCTTTCGAAAATTTCCTCCTTGCTCAAGCCCGGAAATTCAAGCGTGCTTTGCTGGAAACCATCACCTTCGACGAGGTCGGTCTTGTCCTTCTTCACAAACCAGCCGTTGAGCTTGGCCTGTTCGTAAAGTTCCGTGCCCGGATACGGCGCGGCCAGCGAAACTTGGAGGCTGAACACGTCGAGCTCCTTGGCAAAATTGATCGTGTTCTCAATCGACTGACGGGTCTCCACCGGCAGGCCGAGGATAAAGGTGCCGTGGATCACCACGCCGGCCTGATGACAGGCCCTGGTGAACTGGCGCATCTCATCCATGGTCACGCCCTTCTTGATGCGGTTGAGAATGTCGTCGTTCCCGCTTTCATAGCCGACCAGAAACAATCTCAGGCCGTTGTCCTTGAAACTCTTGATGGTGTCGTAATCGAGGTTCGCGCGGCTGTTGCAGGACCAGTGAACGCCGAGCGGGCCGAGTCTTTTGGCAATTTCGCGGGCGCGCGGCAGGTTCGCCGTGAAGGTGTCGTCGTCGAAGAAAAATTCCTTCACCTGCGGGAACAGTTTCTTCATGTAAGCCATCTCGTCGGCGACGTTCTGCGGGGAGCGGACGCGGTATTTGTGGCCGCCAATGGTCTGCGGCCAGAGACAGAAGGTGCATTGCGCCGGGCAGCCGCGTCCCGTGTACATGCTGATGTACGGATGCAGCAGGTAGCCGATGAAGTAATTCTCAATCTTCAGATCGCGCTGGTAAACGTCCGCCACCCACGGGAGCGTGTCCATGTCCTGGATCATCTCGCGCTCGGGGTTGTGTTTGATTTTGCCGTCCCGGTCCCGCCAGGAAAGCCCCGCGATCGTCGCGAGGTCGCGGCCCTCGGCGACTTCCTTACAGGTAAAATCGAATTCCTTGCGGCCCACCCAGTCAATCGCCAGTGACGCCTTGAGCGTCTCCGTCGGCAACACCATCGTGTGCGCGCCGATGAAACCGATTTTCGTGTCCGGTTTCTGCGCTTTGATGGCCCCGGCCACCTTGCCATCATTCTTCAGCGAGGGCGTGGAGGTGTTGATGATGACGTGGTCGAAATCTTTCGCGATGCGCAGGCATTCCTCCATGCCGACGTTGTGTGGCGGGCAATCGAGCAACCGGGAATCCGGCGTGAGCGCTGCGGGTTGCGCGAGCCAGGTCGGATACCAGAAGCTGGTGACCTCGCGCCGCGCCTGGTAGCGCGAACCGGCACCGCCGTCGAAACCATCAAAACTGGGCGGTGAAAGGTAAAGCGTTCGGCTCATTCAAATTCTGCGCGTAAAAACTTATTCCGGCTGCACTTCAATTCTTTTTGCGACCTTGATTTTGGCCATCAACTCGTCACGTTCGGCCGTGTCACCCGTACCGCAACGACTGCCGACATGCGTGGGTTCTACTTCCTTGCGGGAGAACGCGCCTTTCGCGCCGGCGGCCGGATTGACGATGGCCTTTGCCTCGGCCAGATGGCCTTTGCCGATGGAAACACCGTTATAAACGCGCTTTTCCAGTTCGGGCGAATAACGGACCGGCCTCGGTTTCGCCCCGAAGTTGTATTTGAAGTTCTTCCAGTTGTCGCCCGGCTGATAGTTGGTGCCGAGCGCGCCGCTGGGGTCATAGCCGCAATGCACCATGCAATGCTCGCAGCGTGAGTCGCGCGCCTTGCCGTTTACCACGCCGTACTTTTCCCATGTTACCTTTTCGAGCAACCCCTGGTAGCTGCCATAATGGCCGTCGGTCATCAGATAGCACGGCCCCTTCCAGCCCTTGATGTTGTAAGTGGGAATGGCCCAGGCGGTGCAGGTCAATTCGCGGTGACCGGCCAGAAACTCCTGATAAACCGGCGTGCCGAAAATCGTGAACGCCCGGCCCCAATCCAGAATCTTCGCGAATTTCTTGCGCGTCATGTCGCGCGTCAGGAAGAAATCCTTCGGGTCTTTGCCGAGGCGCTTGACCATGTCCTTCTTGGCGGCGTCGTAATCGTAACCGGGTGAAATCGTGTGGCCGTCCACGCCCAGCGAACTGAGGTACTTGAACATGTCCTCGATTTCCTGCATGTCGGCTTCCTTGTAAACGGTGGTGTTGGTGGCGACCTGGTAGCCGAGAACTTTCGCCATCTTGATCGCCTCAATGCACTCCTTGAACACACCCTCACGCTCGACGATGAGATCGTGCGTGAACTCCAGCCCGTCCACGTGGACGTTCCAATACATCCATCTCGTCGGGCGGATGACAACTTTCTTTCTCGCCGTACCGTCGGATTGGCGGATGGTTTCGGCGTCCTTCTCGGAAATCAATTTCTGGTCGAGCAACTTCTTCACCTTGGGCTCGACTTCCGGCGAGTAAATAGCGGCCAGATACTCTCTCATCTTTTTCCGCATAAAGACGCCGTTGGTGCAGACGTAGAGGACGCGGCCTTGCTCCAACAAACCGGCAATGAGCTCCTCGATCTTTGGATAAATCAGCGGTTCACCGCCGCAGATGGACACCATCGGCGCGTTGCATTCCGTTGCCGCCGCGAGGCACTTTTCCAGCGGCACCATGTCCTTGAGGCTCGTGGAATATTCGCGGATGCGCCCGCAGCCGGTGCAGGTGAGGTTGCACGTGTGCAGCGGTTCGAGTTGCAAGACCATGGCAAATTTCGGTGTCTTGCGCAGTTTATGTTTGATGATATGGCCGGCGATTTTTGCCGACAGGGCGAATGGAAATCGCATAGAATTAGCGGGCTAGAACGAATTGTTTGGACGATTCGGAGGCAACCTTGTGTGTGGGCTCGCCGGTGGCCGGCGCGGGCACGGTATTCATCATCACGCCCGGCAGCAGGAAAGTCGCGGGGGAGACGGAACCGCCGACGTTGATGCCGCCGCACCCCGTCAGGGACAAGGTCAGTGCAGTCAGCATTGCCAAGCACAGTAAATTCCAATTAAATCTCACTTGCCCATTATAAATCAGCCCCATGCGATGGCAACTTTTAATTCCGAACATGGTCATCCTTAATTCCCTGGCCCGGCGGGTCATGCCAGGGCGCCGGGTTGCGGTGTTTTTGCTCCTGGCCGGCGCCGGGATGGCCCTGGCTGACGAACCGCCCAATCCTGTCTTCGCGGCGCGCGCGGCGGCGGAATTTGATCGCACCCGGGCCCAATACCAATCGCACACCAACGACGCAGCCGCCGCGCTGCAATTTGCCCGGGCATGCTTCAATTTTGCCGACCTCGTTACGAATGAAACCCACCGGGCCGCGCTGGCAAATCAGGGCATCAGTGCCTGTCACCAATGGCTTGGTCGGGAACCCGATTCCGCCCCGGCGCATTATTACCTGGCCATGAACTTCGGCCAGCTGGCCCAAGCGGAGGCACCTTCCCTGGCCGCCTACCGGCTCGTCCGGGAAATCGAGCGCGAATTCAGGAAGGCGGCGGAATTGGACGGCCATTTTGATTACGCCGGGCCGGACCGGGGTCTGGGTTTGTTGTATCGCGACGCGCCCGGCTGGCCGTTGAGCATCGGCAGCCGCCACAAGGCCCGCGAATGGCTGGACCAGGCCGAGAAACTGGCGCCGGATTATCCGGAGAATCATTTGAATCTGGCCGAAGCCTTTCTCCGGTGGCATGACCACGTCGAGGCCGAACGCGAGTTGAAGGCGCTCGACGCCCTCTGGCCGGTCGCGCGTACCAATCTGACGGGCGAGGCCTGGGAACCCAGTTGGGCGGATTGGTCGGCGCGACGTGAGGTCGTGCGAAAACGTCTCGCCGAAACTTCCAGGCCGGCGGGGGCATCAAAGAATTGAGCCTGGAAATAAGCGTGCCGGCATGATGGCCGGAATTTTTTGTTGGCGGCGATGACCCGGGTGAACTAATGTGTTTTCAGAATCCGGAGTTGGACGACCTGTTGGATACATCATGGCCAAACGATTGCTGGCGACATTGACTGACACGACCTTGTTCCTGCAGGAATGGCTTGCCAACCCGCAGCGGACCGGTTCCATCGTACCCAGTTCACGAAAACTCGCCGCGGCCATGTCGCATTGGTTGCCGACTGATTCAGACAGCTACGTGCTCGAGCTTGGCCCCGGCACCGGCGCCGTCACCCAGGCCCTGTTGGCACACGGTTTGCGAGAAGAACGCCTGGTGGCCATCGAACGTAACCCCAAACTGGTGGAACTGCTCCGCAAACGCTTTCCCCGCGCCCACATTATCACCGGTGACGCGTGGCAATTGGACGATTTGTTGCGCAACCGCCGACAGCCGATTGCCCGTGTCGGCGCGGTGATTTCCAGCCTGCCGCTGCTGAATTTTTCCGTGGAACAGGCCGAGAACCTGGCGCAGAAAATCCGCGCCATCCTGGAACCGCAAGGAACCTGGGTGCAATACAGCTACCAGATCGGCAAGCTGCGCTCGCGCGGTTCCTCCCGCTTCCGCCTGCTCGCCTCCAAAATCGTCTGGCTCAACCTGCCCCCCGCCCGCGTCAGCGTGTTTCAGAAATAACGCTCGAACTCAATTCCCTCCCCCGGTTCGCTCCAATTGGCTGACCAGATCACGCAGTTGTTGGCCGTTGTCGCCTTGCATTTCGGGCATGTTGGCCGCCGTTTCCGCGATCAAAAGCGCGTCGGCGCCACGTTTCTCACTCTCCAAAAAATTGACATACCGGAACACGGCTTCCGGCGAGTAGGGGCAAAGCGCCAACGACTGACGGAAGGCAAAATCAGCCGCTTCGTTCATCTGCCTTTTTTCCAGAGCATCGGTCGTGTGCTGCGCACGCCAAGCGTAAAGCCCGGCGATGGAGCTGCGCTCCTTGGAAAACATTTTGTACGAGTAGGCGTTTTGCACAAACCGCGGGTCGCCGGTAAAACCAGTGAAATCGTGCCGGGCAAAGACCTTTGCTGCGAAAGCCGCGACTTCGCCCACCGATGTGTCGCGGTTTAACCAGCCGCCAATCATCGGCGAGATCGTTTTTGTCCAATAATCCTGATCGCGCTGGACAATCTCACCGGGCATTTTTGCCAGCGGCTGCCGGTTGATTTTCATGATCAGTCCGTGCGGTTCGAGATACGGATACATCCAGTCCAGCGGAAAACTTTCTTCGATGTAAAACTCCCGGTCCGGATCTTTGTCGAAAATGACTTTGACCAAAAGTCCGTTGATTTCCATCACGGCCACCTGGCCGCTGATATGAACCTGGCCGTTGTGCGGGTCAACATTTACGTTCTCGCCCGGCTTGAGCTGGTTCATTTTGTGCCGCCGTGTCACATCTTCAGTGTAATCCTTGAAAGCCTTTTCTAAATCATTCGTCGTCGGAGTATAAATCTTCCTGCCATACATCTCGCGCAGATAGTCAAGATAAGTGGAGTCCGCCAAAGCGTTTTGCGTCAGGGTGAAAAATGGGTCGCCTGCAACTTGGTTCTTTTGCATGGCCGTGACCAAAAACCGGCCTGGGTCGGTGCCGCCAAAATAAATGCTGCCCGGCGGGATGGAACTGATGATGTCGTTGGCATATACGATGGAATATTTTTCATCGCCTTCAGTGACGTCGTCGAGTGCGCCCCAGATTTCCATCACCGCCTGCCATTTGGTCCCACGCAACCTCTCGTCCGTTTTGCCGGAATGTTCATATTGCCCGGCATGTTTTGCAAATTCCTGAAATGTGTTGCTGACCGTCAGCCAGTCACCCCGCTTTGCCGCGGCAAAATATGCCGCGTATTCCGACACGTCCTCGTTGGTCGCCATATTTGCCTGAGCCTCCTTTTCTGCCACAAAAGACTTCAATTGCATGGCAACTTCGGGAGTTTTCATTGTTTCCCAACTCATGGATTGCTTCCGGGCACAACCCACGGCCAAAGCGAGACACAGAACGAGTGATGCGCGGGGGATGGTAATAGTTTTCATGGCTCTACTTTCGGTTGATTTCACCCAATAGACACCTATACCTGCCCACTTTGTATAAACATTTCTAAAAAATATGCATTGCGGTTGAACTACCCATTTAGAATTATTCTAAATCTTGACACGCTTTGGGTTCATGCTTATTTTGCCGGTGCCATGAGCGTGGTCGAGAAAAAATTGAATGGCGGTCTGACCGAGCGGCTGAACACGGGTGGCTTCCGTTTCACGCCGCAGCGGCAGCAGGTCTATGACGTGCTGCTGCAAAAGCGCGACCACCCGACCGCCGAGGAAGTCTTTATCCGCGCCAAAAAGCAGATGCCGGAGATTTCCCACGCAACGGTTTACAACTGTCTGGACGCGTTGGTGGAATGCGGACTGGTCCGCCAGGTGCAACTGGATCGCGGCGCGACCCGGTTCTGCCCGAACATGCACGAGCACTGCCATTTTTATTGCGACGTGTGTGACACGGTTTATGATGTGGATTTGCCGGCAAAAACGCAGCCGGGCGTCCCGCTGCCGAAAGGCTTCAAGGCGGAACGTTACGAAATCGCGATTCACGGCGTCTGCCCGGATTGCGCGAGGAGCAAAGCCAAACCAGTTTGACCATTTAACGAGACCATGCCAACCGCCACCGAGACAATTGAAAGCCTGGTAAAACAGGAATACAAATATGGCTTCGTCACGGACGTCGAAGCCGACTCCGCGCCGCCGGGCCTGAATGAAGACATCATTCGTTTGATTTCCGCGAAAAAGAACGAACCGGAGTTCATGCTCGAATGGCGCCTCAAGGCCTACCGCCATTGGCTGACAATGAAGGAGCCGACCTGGCCGCACGTTCATTACCCGGCCATTGATTACCAGAACGCCGTTTATTATTCCGCTCCGAAGAAGAAAGGGGACGGGCCCAAGAGTCTGGAGGAAGTTGATCCCAAGCTGCTGGAGACCTATGAGAAACTCGGCATTCCGCTCAAGGAACGCGAGCGCCTGGCCGGGGTGGCGGTGGATGCGGTGTTTGACAGCGTCTCCGTCGGCACAACCTTCAAGAAGCAACTGGCCGAGAAGGGAATTATTTTTTGCTCGTTCAGCGAAGCCGTGCTCGAACATCCCGAGCTGGTCAGGAAATACCTGGGCATGGTGGTGCCGTACACGGACAACTTTTTCGCCGCCCTCAACTCGGCGGTTTTCAGCGACGGCTCGTTCTGCTTCATCCCCAAAGGGGTGCGCTGTCCGATGGAATTGTCCACGTATTTCCGTATCAACGCCGCCAACACCGGGCAGTTCGAGCGCACCCTCATTGTGGCCGAAGAAGGCGCTTCAGTGAGCTACCTCGAAGGCTGCACCGCGCCCATGCGCGATGAACACCAGTTGCACGCCGCGGTGGTCGAGTTGATCGCGCTGGACGACGCCCAGATCAAATACTCGACGGTCCAAAACTGGTATCCGGGCGACGAGAACGGCAAGGGCGGCATCTACAATTTCGTGACCAAGCGCGGCCTGTGCAAAGGCAGAAACTCGAGGATTTCCTGGACGCAGGTCGAGACCGGCTCGGCCATCACCTGGAAATACCCGAGTTGCATCCTGTTGGGCGACAATTCGGTGGGCGAATTTTATTCCGTCGCCGTGGTGAACAATTATCAACAGGCCGACACTGGCACGAAAATGACGCACATCGGCAAAAACACGCGCAGCACGATTGTGTCGAAGGGCATTTCCGCCGGTCGCGGCCAGAACAGTTACCGGGGCCTGGTGAAAATCCAGAAGAGCGCCGCGCACGCGCGGAACTTTTCGCAATGCGACTCCATGCTGATCGGGTCCAAGTGCGGCGCGCACACGTTCCCGTACATCGAGGTGAAGAACACCACGGCCAGCGTCGAGCATGAGGCCTCAACCTCAAAGATTGGCGAGGACCAGATTTTCTATTGCAACCAGCGCGGGCTTTCGACCCAGGACGCCGTGAACATGATTGTCAACGGCTTCTGCAAGGAAGTGTTCAAGGAACTGCCGATGGAATTCGCGGTTGAAGCGCAGAAACTTCTGGGCGTGAGCCTGGAAGGAAGCGTGGGCTGAAATTTAACCACGGATAAACACGCATGGACACGGATGAGAGACCAGATGTTGAATTACCTGCGCATTACGAAGTTACGAGTTGGCTTGATTTTGAATTTCAAAAACGCCCGGCTTCAGTCGGAGCGTGTTGTTTTGTGATTCCTAATCCGTGTTTATCCGTGTCCATCCGTGGTTGAATAATTTTAGAAAATGAGCAAAACGATATTAGAAATCAAAAACCTCTCGGCGGGTGTCGAGGGGAAACAAATCCTGAAAGGCGTCAACCTGACCGTCTCCGCCGGCGAAGTCCACGCCGTCATGGGCCCGAACGGCAGCGGCAAAAGCACGCTGGCCGCCGTGCTGGCCGGCCGCGACGGTTACGACGTGACCGGCGGCGGGGTGATTTACAACGGCCACGACCTGCTCGACCTCGACCCAGAGGAACGGGCGCGCGAGGGGTTGTTCCTTGCGTTCCAGTACCCGGTCGAGATCCCGGGCGTGAACAGCACCTATTTTCTCAAGGCCGCGCTCAACGAAATCCGCAAATCCAAAGGCGAGCCGGAACTGGACGCGATGGAGTTCCTCACGGTCGTAAAGGACAAGATGAAATTGCTCGAACTGAGCGACGATTTGTTGAAACGCTCGGTTAACGAGGGGTTTTCCGGCGGTGAAAAGAAGCGCAACGAAATTTTCCAGATGGCCGTGCTGGAACCCAAGCTCGCCATCCTCGACGAAACCGATTCCGGCCTGGACATTGACGCGCTGAAGATCGTTTCGAGCGGCGTGAACAAACTCAAGCGTGCCGACAACGCACAACTGGTCATCACCCATTACCAACGGCTGCTCAATTACATCGTGCCGGATTTTGTCCACGTTCTGGTGGACGGCAGGATCGTCCGCACCGGCGGCAAGGATCTCGCCCTGGAACTCGAGGCGAAAGGTTATGACTGGATTTTAAAAGGTTGAGTGTCTATCCTGCCGGCAGAATTTTTTCATGTCCCAGGAATCCAGTTTGGACATTGTCGGATTGCTGAAACAGCACGCGGGTAGAAACTACGAGCTCCAATCCGAGCACGTCAACCCGGCAAATGTCCGCGCCCTCAAGACCATCGGTTTTGACCGGTGCTACGTCCGTGCCGAAGGTCCTTACCTTTGGGATGTCAACGGCGAGAAGTACCTGGACTTGCTTTCAGGCTACGGCGTGTTCGGCCTCGGCCGCAACCATCCCGAGGTCCGCCGCGTGCTGATTGATTTTCTCAACGCGGATTATCCAAGCCTGGTAAAACTGGAGGCGCCCCTGCTCTCCGGCCTGCTGGCGGCGGAGTTGAAGAAACGCATGCCGAACCAGCTCGACATGGTCTTCTTCACCAACTCGGGCGCCGAAGGCATTGAAACGGCGCTCAAATACGCCCGTTGCGCCACCGGCAAATCCACGGTGATTCATTGTGAAAAATCTTTTCACGGGCTGACCTATGGCGCGCTTTCCATCAACGGCGACGAAAATTTCCGCGAGGGCTTCGAGCCGTTCCTGCCGCATTGCCGGATTGTTCCCTTCAACCACCTGGCGGCTTTGGAAGCCCAGCTCAAGAAAGGCGACGTGGCGGCGTTCGTTGTTGAGCCGGTGCAAGGCAAGGGCGTCAACCTGCCAGCACCCGGTTATCTATTGGAGGCGCAACGCCTCTGCCGCAAATACGGCGCCTTGTTCGTGGCGGACGAAGTGCAAACCGGCATGGGCCGTACCGGAAAATTTCTGGCCATTGAACATGACGGCCCGGAGATGGATCCGGACATTGTGGTTCTGGCCAAAACGCTTTCGGGTGGTTTCGTCCCGGTCGGCGCGGTGCTGTGCAAAAAATGGATTCACGAGAAGGTCTTTTGTTCCATGCAACGGTCCGTAGTCCACAGCTCGACCTTCAGCCAGGGCAGCTTTGCCATGGCGGCCGGGTTGGCCGCCCTCGACGTGCTGGATCGGCACCAGCTCGTGGCCAATGCCGCCCGCATGGGTGATTTCATTGGTAACGGTTTGCGCAAACTGCAACCGCGGTTTGAACTCCTGAAGGACGTCCGCTGGCGCGGCCTGATGATCGGCATTGAGCTTGGCTCGCCGAAATCACTCGGCCTCAAGATGGCCTGGACGATGTGTCATACCATGGACAAAAGCCTGTTTCCGCAAGCGGCCATCATTCCGTTGCTGGACAAGCATCACATCATCACGCAGGTGGCCGGCCATGGCGTTGACGTGATCAAGCTGTTGCCGCCGCTGGTCATCAACGAAGCCGATGCCGGGTGGTTTCTGACCGCGTTCGAAGATGTCATGACGCAGATGCACAAATTTCCCGGACCCGCCTGGGACGTGCTCACCAACATCGGCAAAATGGCCGTCACCCAACGCGCCCGGTGAGCTTTAAATGCCCCAGCTTGCCGCTGGATTTCCCCAGCCCCGGCGACTAAAATCTTCATCATGAATTTGGACGAAAACCAACGCCAGCGCGTTACCGCCTGGATTCTGCAGGGCGCAAAACTTTCGGAGATTCAAAGCCGGCTCGCGGAGGAATTTGGCCTCCGGCTCACCTACATGGAGGTGCGGCTGCTCGTGGATGACTTGAAACTGACGCCGAAAGATCCCGAACCGCCCAAAAACGTCGAACCGCCGCCCGCAGCGGCGCCCAAAGCCACCGGGACAAAAGACGCAACGCCAACCGCCGAACCACCGCCCGCCGCCGGCAAGGTTTCCGTAAGCGTGGACCAATTGACCCGGCCCGGCGCGATTGTCAGCGGCAAGGTCACCTTCAGCGACGGCCAGACCGCCGACTGGTATCTCGACCAGAGCGGACGGCTCGGGGTCGTGCCCAAACAACAGGGCTACAAACCGTCCGCCGCGGATGTGCAGCAATTCCAAATGGCCTTGGAGAAGGAAATCTCGCGGATGGGATTTTAACAATCTTAATCTTAATCGTCTTCTTGATCTTAACCCGTTCCGAGCGATTACGATCAAGAGCAGGATTAAGATGACGATGGGACACTTGCTGTACGAGTCGCCGCTTGGCACATTGAGGCCTCATGCGTGAAAGATTCCGGGACTGGATCGAAAGCCTCGAAACCTTCGCCCTCGAAGTCATCTCCGGCGAGCGCCGCGATACCCGGGCGGCGTTGATGCGCGGCTTTTTGTTCGGCGGCTCCAAACTCTTTCAGGTTGGTGTCAAAATGCGCCGCTGGCTTTACAACGTCCGCATCCTTCGCGACAAGACCCTCGGTGTGCAAGTCATCGCCATCGGCAACCTCACTGTCGGCGGCACGGGCAAAACGCCGGTCGTGGAAAAGTTTGCGCGCGAGCTGCGCGACGCCGGCCGCAATGTCGCCATCCTGTCGCGGGGCTACCGTTCCAAGCCGCCGCCGGTCCACGTCTGGCTGTTGAACAAAATTTTCCTGCGTGAAGACCAGACGCCGCCGCGCGTGGTCTCCGACGGCAAATCGCTCCTGCTGGACTCGGAAATGGCCGGCGACGAGCCTTACATGCTCGCGTCGAACCTGAAGGACGTCATCGTGCTGGTGGACAAGGACCGCGTGAAAAGCGGACGTTACGCGATTGAAAAATTCGGCTGCGACACGCTGTTGCTGGATGACGGCTTTCAATACTGGGATTTGCGCGGACGCCGCCACGACGTGGTGCTGGTGGACCGCCAGCAGCCGTTTGGCAACGAACATTTGCTGCCGCGCGGCACCTTGCGCGAACCGCCGTCGCATATCGCGCGGGCCCAGACTATTTTCATCACGAAGAGCGACGGCCAGACCGCCGAGCTCCGCCGGCGCCTGACAGATTTGAATCCTGACGCCGCGATTATTGAATGCGTTCATCATCCGCTGTATCTCGAGGACGTTTTCACCGGCGAACGCATCGGCCTAGATTTTCTGAAAGGGCGCAAGGTCGCGTCGCTGAGTGGCATTGCGCAGCCCGAAAGTTTTGAGCAAAGCCTGGTCAAACTCGGCGCGGAACTGGTTTATTCCAAGCGCTTCGCCGATCACCACCGTTTCACGCAGCAGGAGGTGCTGAACGTCATCAACCGCGGAAAGAAA
>Ga0209517_10001819_pt1 | contig 31290 bp, 25 predicted proteins | sample PeaSoiMetSII2010_FD_187695 | JGI IMG/M metagenome (GOLD analysis project Ga0209517, IMG submission 187695) | Peat soil microbial communities from Weissenstadt, Germany - SII-2010 (SPAdes) (version 2) | ecosystem: Environmental > Terrestrial > Soil > Wetlands > Peat | place: Germany...
AGACAATCCCCCCGCCGATTCCCGTCCCGATGAAGATACATACCAGGTCGCCGCAGCCTTGACCAGCCCCGAAAAGCCATTCGCCCCACAGCGCAGCCCGAACGTCGTTGGTTACTACCACGGGAACTGCACATGCCTCTTGCACTTCCGCCTTAAGCGGCACGTTATGCCAGTCCAGATTGGGCGCGAACACAACGGCCCCGCTCCCGGGGTCCACCTGGCCGGCGACGCCGATGCCGATCCCCGACATTGGAACCCCGGATGCGGACTTGAGCTGCTCGACTCCTTTGACAACCTGATTTAACACCGCGCTGTAGCCGCCGTGCGTTTCAGTGTCATAGCGAAGCAACTCCAGCAGCCGTCCTGCCTCATCGACTGCACCGAAAGCTATCTTGCTGCCCCCCAGGTCGATCCCTATAGCACAATGCCTGATATCCATAAGCGCCTCGGTCCAGGCGTAGCACCCGTAAATGAATTTTGGTCCAGCCCACCGTGGGCGCTCTCTGAATCAAGCTTTCCGGATTTTTCCCGGCAAAACTCGAACACTGAAACCTTTCATCTTTCGCCAATCCAGCCACTGATGGCGCGGAATGACCAATACCCCTTCGGCCGTCCGATCCGATACCGAAACCACGATCTCCAGGGGCCCATTGTCGAGTTCAACAGATACCCTGTCACCGTCGGAAAGCCCCGCTTGCTGCGCATCTTTTGAGTGCATCGACATATACGGTCCGGTGATGCCGCCGTCAAGCGAATCCGACCAGGCCGAGAATTCCGTTGTCCCGAACTTCCATTCGACCATTAAAAGTTCCAGACCCTCAGGGCTTTTTGGTTTTTCCCGGGACTCTACACCATTCGGGACGTGGAGATTTCTGTTACCGGATTTGCCTTGAAGTATCCTTTTCCCATCAACCGGATAATTGTTTTCATCGAACCCCTCAAAGGCCGGGTGCTCCGCTGGGATGAAGTCTCCAGGGGAGATTTCGCTCAGTCCGGTATCCTCCATTGGCATGCCTGCAATTTTCCAAAGCGCTTCCCAGGCCGGCAGGTGATCCCCGCCGGGAACAATGTCCCGGTAAACGCGCGGCGGGTGTTCTCCTCCCCAGATCGGCACGCCTCCGTGATGGACCCGCTTCGCAAACTGGGCCCTTCCTTCCTGATTTATAAATGTCGAACCGGTTTCAAAGATTGTGGAAGCCGGATAAAAAATGGAAGCGCGCTTGACCGTTTCAGTCGGAAAGTAATCGATTGCTATCAGAAGTTCGAGTTTTGACATGGCTCGATCGAGTCTTGCCCGGTCCGGATAATAGTGAAAAGGATCGCTCTCCACAACGACCAGCGCCCGAACAAGACCCTTTTCGATATCGCCGGCAAGGTCCTCAAACGCTTGCCCATCCGATCCGGAAAGAAGGGCTGAGCTGAAAGCGCCCGCCCCCGGCAGCAGATAAAAAATGCCTGCCTGTTTTCCTGTAAAGGCCAGCAACCGGGCGCAGCCGGCGGTAAACGCGGGCGTGCTCTCGCGAGTCACGTCAGTTCCGCAAATGATTACCGGTCTTTTACTCGATCCAAGCTGTGCGGCAAGTTGGCCAATCCTCGCAGTAAGCTCACGATCTTCATGGTCTGCGGCCAGCGCACGATAAAAATCCTTTGCGTCTTCTCCGAACGCTGCAGAATCCTTTTCGACCGCCTTAGCGACGAGCATGCCCAGGTATAGCTCGATCTCGCCGGGCGCAGCCGGTATATGTTCACCATTGCAGGGCAGAAGGACCGCGCGTGGATCGATAGTCACAATGGGCGCCTGCCTCCTGGATGCCTGCCTGATCGCGAGCGCGGCCATCCCCGCTTCGTTTAGGGGATCGGCCCCTGCAATTATAACAAAATCCGCTTTCTCGATTTCCCTCATCGATACGGCAATTTCGCCATCAAGCCCCTCAAGGGCTGAACGGGTCTTACGGAGCTTTGCGGGATCGACAAAAAATACCGGGCCCCGCCAGTCTCGTGTCCTGCATATTCGCTTGAGCATGCACTGGGACTCGAGGCTGTTTCTACTCGAGCCAACCCCGGCAATGGCACTAGGGCCGTATTTTTTCTCAATATTGTCCAGAGACTCCCGCGCTTTTGCAAATGCGGTCTGCACGGAAACGTCGCTCTGTCCAACTCTCGCTGCCCGGGGACGCTTTTTGTGATCGGCGCCTCCATTCGAGTAGGAAAATCCGAATCTTCCAGCGTCGCATATAAAGTACCCGTTCACATCATGGTTGTAGCGGGCCTCCACCCGCATGACCCCACGGTAATGGGCGTTCCCGACCGTATTGCACCCCAGCGAGCAGTGGTTGCAAAGGGAGGGCGCTCTCTGGAGGTCCCATCTGCGCACTTTGAACCGGGCGGTCTTGTCGGTGTAGACGCCCGTAGGGCAGATATCCACCAGGTTTCCTGAGAAAGGGCTTTCGAGCTTACCGTCCGAAAACCTGCCGAAGTAAAGACGGTCCCCGATCTGCATGGGGCCAAGGTCTTTGTATCCGGCAAACTCCTGGTAAAACCTCGAACACCGGTAGCAATGGATGCAGCGGTTCATCTCATGCTGAACGTAAGGTCCCAGGTATTGGTCCCGATACGTTCGCTTACTGCCCCGATACCTGCGGACGCCGTGCCCGCCGGACACTGTTTCGTCCTGCAGCAGGCATTGTCCGCCCTCGTCGCATACGGGACAATCCAGGGGGTGGTTCTTCATCAACAGCTCGATGACTCTTTTGCGAAATTGAACCGCCTCTATATCCGTTGTCGAAACGACCATCCCATCCTGGGCATCTACCATGCAGCTCATCTGCACGCCCTTGAAGGGACCCTGTATAAACTTGACCGCGCACATCCGGCATGCTCCAACCGATCCCAATGCCTCGTGATAACAGAAGCGAGGAATTATAATTCCCAACCGTTCGGCGGCGTCGATGACTTTGCTGCCCTTTGGGACCTCTACTTCAAGATCGTCAATGACCAGCTTAGGCATGGAAAGGACATCCTTTTTGGCTAATGTGTTGGCGGACTTCGTCTTCAAATAAATCCAGCAGGCTGATTACCGGCTCTGCGGCCCCTGGGGCAAGTGCGCAATAAGAGTTCCAAACCTCTTTGCACAGTGTCCTCAAATTGGGGATGAATTCTTCTTCCCCCTCTCCATTTTCGATTCTCCACAGCAGGTCGCGCATGTAGGGCAGCCCCTCCCGGCAGGGCGTACACCACCCGCAGGACTCGCGGGCGAAGAATTCCACGAGGTTAAGAGTGGCGCCCACAAGACAGGTCTTGTGATCGAAAACCATAATGGCGGCTGTGCCGAGACGGTTTCCGATGCTCTTCAAATCCTCAAAATCCATCCGGATATCGTAGTGCTCCCTGGTCAGGAACCGGGTCGAAGCTCCCCCGGGAAGGCACGCCTTGAATTCAGAACCTGGAGTCATTCCTCCGCAGTGTTCATCGATTATTTCACTCAGCCGGGTACCCATCGGCAACTCGACTGCGCCTGGAACATTCACTTTACCGCTTATGCAGTATAGTTTCGTGCCGGCCCCATTTGGCGTGGCGCTCAGGCCTTTGAACCACTGGGGACCGTTGCGCAGAATATGAGGGACATTGGCCAGGGTTTCCACATTGTTCACAACAGTCGGCTTGTCCCATAGGCCCTTCTCGGTCGGGTACGGAGGCGGTTTTACAGGGTTTGGTCTTTTCCCCATTATTGCGTTTAGAAGCGCGGACGCCTCCCCGCAAATGTATCTTCCTCCGCTTCGGTGAACGACTATATCAAAACAAAAATCCGTTCCCAGAATGTGATTGCCAAGAAAACCCGCCTGCCGCGCGTATTCCAATTCGCGCTCAAATATGACGGCGCTGCTTTCGTAAGACGGACGAACGAAAAAGAAAGCCTTGGACGCCGAAAAAGAATAGCCCGACAGAATCATCCCCTCGATTACGCAGTGCGGGTCAACATGGATCAGCATGCGGTCCTTGAATGTTCCGGGCTCCATCTCGTCGCTGTTTGTCACAAGGTAGCGGGGAAAAGCGCCCGAGTCAGGCACCGCAGCCCATTTTTTCCCGGCCGGGAAACCGGCGCCGCCTCGGCCCAGCAGGCCTGATTCACTCACCAGCCGTATGATCTCTTTGGGAGAAATCCCGCCGCCGATAAAGTTTTCGAGCGCCTGGTACCCGCCGCTTTCGCGGTACTCCTCCAGGGTCGCCACCCGGTTTGGTTTCCTATTTTTAAACAGTACCTGGGGATATTGCCCCATTACTCGCTCCTATTGTGGAAGCAGGCAGCGGGAATCTGTTTTCTCGCTACCTGCTTTTCGCTCCCTGCTCCCCGCTTCTTGCTTCCCGCTTCTTGCTTCCTGCTTCCTGCTCCCTGCTCCCCGCTTCCCGCTCCCGCCCTTCGGCTATTCCCATTCGTCACATTCAGCTTCGTGAGCCAACTTGTCAAGAATTCTGCCGATCTTTTCCGGGGTCAGCTTTCCGTATACCCGCTTGTTTATCACCATTGCGGGAGCGCGGTCGCAATAACCGATGCAGCAGACCGGCAGAAGCGTGAAGAGCCCGTCCGGACTGGTCCCCCCCATGGGAACACCGGACCGCGCGCTTATGTAGTCGATTACACGCTGATGGCCCTCCAGCCAGCACATGGTGCTGTCACAAACCTTGATTACATATTTGCCTACCGGGCTTCGGTATATATAGTCGTAAAAGGTGGCAAGCTCCTCCAGCTCCAAGGGCGTCATGCCCAGCAGCGCCGCCGCTTCGACCATGGCTTCATCGCTCATCCAGCCCTGGAGTTCCTGTATTTCAAACATTACATCTACGGCTTTTTCGCGGGGTGATTCCGCCTCCGCAATCATTTTCTGGAGCTTGAGTTTCAATTCATCCGGAAGCATATTAGTTTTAGTTTCCAGTTTTTAGTTTCGAGTTTTTAGTTTTTGGTTACCACTGTACTACGATGTGCCCTGACAACTAATATGAGCCAGAAATGTAATTTGTTGAAATTCTTTCATATTACATGACTTTGCATTATTTTGGGTCAACTGAAAACTAAGTCTGTGCCGGTAAAAGTCAAGAAATCAGAGATCGGAGATCGGATGTAAGAGGTAGGAAGCTCCGTCCTCCGTTTGGACCTGAAGGAGAACCAATGAAACCCGCAGAAGCCTACCAGTGGCTGCTGGATTACTCCACAACCACCGCTTTGTATGAATCGATGAAAAGCCTGCTCAACTGGGACCAGCGCACATACCTGCCCAAGGGAGGCCATTCACACCGGGCGCAACAAATGGCGTCAATTACCGCCCTTCTTCACAGGCGCGCAACGGACCCCGAGTTCGCAGAAATGCTTGCGAAGGCGGAAACCTCGCAAATCCCCGGCCAACCGCTGTCCGACGAAGCTGTGAATCTTCGTGAATGGAGAAGAAACTACGACCGCTCAACCAGGATACCGGAACCGCTCGCGGTCGAACTGTCAAAGGCGGCCTCGCAGGCAGAGCTTGCATGGCAAAGCTTGAGGCGCGAAAATGACTGGGTGGGTTTTCTTCCTTACCTCGAGCAAGTCATAAGTCTCAAGCGGCATGAGGCTGCCGCGCTCTCTACCGGCGGAGAAGAAATTTACAATGCGCTGATCGAAGATTTCGAACCGGGGGAAAACGCCAAAAGTATCGAGGTGCTCTTCGACAAACTGGCGGACGCGACTTTCCAATTACTCGAAAAGATCGAAGCCGCCCCACGAAAACCGGACCCAACCGCCTTGCAGGGTGATTCACCTGAGTCCGTGCAGAAAACCTTCATCATGGAAATAATCGCTCACCTTGGCTACGACCTTGCCGCAGGCAGAATAGACCTCTCGGCCCATCCGTTTACCTCGAAGATCGGACCTGGAGACGTACGCATCACTACCAGGTTCGATCCGAACTCGTTTGTCATGGCCCTTTCCAGCTCGATTCATGAAACTGGACACGCCCTCTACGAGCAGGGGCTTCCGGCCGAACACTGGGGGGCCCCGCGCGGCAGGTCGATATCAATGGCGATCCACGAATCCCAGTCGCGCATGTGGGAAAATATGGCTGCAAAGTCCCCCGGCTTCTGGAAACATTTTTATCCTTCGGCGCGCAAACACTTCCCCTGGCTGAACAAAATCGATATCGGCAAATTCCTCTTCGCTCTGAACGAGGTTCGTCCAAGCCTCATTCGCACCGAAGCCGATGAGATTACCTACAACCTTCACATCATTATGCGATTTAAACTCGAGCGGATGCTGATCGGCGGCGAACTGGACCCCGAGGACCTTCCCGAAGCCTGGAACACCGGGATGAAACTATACTTCCTGCCGCTCCCGCCCGACTATTCGGACGGCGTAATGCAGGACATACACTGGCCGGCGGGAGCATTCGGCTATTTCCCGAGCTATGCCCTTGGAAACATGTATGCAGCGCAGTTTTATGCGAAAGCTGAAGAGAAGCTGGGCAATTTGCAGGAAATGTTCGAGGCGGGCGAGTTCGGTCCTTTTCTCGGATGGTTTCGGCAAAACGTTCATTCGCAGGGCAGCCGCCATCTTCCGCGCAACCTGGTTAAGGCCGCTACGGGAGAAGACCTGAATGCGGATTACCTGATAGCTTATCTGAAACAAAAGTATGGCAGGCTGTATGAATTGTGACAGGCAAATCAAGATCAAGGTTTATTTCACTTTTGCGGTTTCCTTGTCAAGCATCTCGGCAATGTACCTGTTCAAAGTTATGCCTTTCCGTGCGGCAGCCAGTGCAACCCGCTGGTGCAGGTCGGCGCCGATTCTGACGTTGAAAGACCCTTTGAAAGGCTTTTCAACTGCGATGCCTTTCTCCTTGCAGGTTTCCAGGTAATCGTCAACCGCCTCTTCAAAGGCCCGGCGAAGAGATTGCACATCGGTCCCCTCGTAGCTGATCAAGGCCCGAACAAATTCCACCCTGCCATAAAATGCACGGTCTTCATCGCTGTAATGTACCGAACCATAGTAGCCGCTGTAGTGCATCATGTCTTTCATATCAAGCCCTCTTCCTTGAGGATCTCGGCGATCTGCTCCAACTGATAGCGTTTCAGAACCCGCGTGGGGTGGGGTTTGTGCAGACTGATCGGCGGGAGTGTCAGGTGGAAAAATTTCACCCTCGAACCACCTGATTTTCCACCGCTGACTTGCTCATAGCCGAAACCCTTCAACATTGTGACAAGTTCCTGCCAGGTAATGTCGCTGGGCAGAGCGAGAAAGCGTTCAATCAGTTTGTCGCGTTTACCCATTTGCATCCTCGTGAAAAAGGATATTAACAGAAATCAGTGACTTTGCAACTATTTTTAGTTGCAATTCGAGGTACTGAACTACTTGCAGGGCAGGCTGTATGAATTGTGACGAATATTTGTGCTGCCGATCTTGCAAGTTTTCCCTTGCCGGATTATGCCAAAATTGGCATATGACGGCAGGTTTGCCGATGCCGTTTGCGTCCTGCACGTTTTCCAGAAGAAATCAAAGCGTGGTATCGCCACACCGAAGGAAGAGAACGAGAAGATTAAAGCCCGCATAAAAATAGCTGAAGAAATGCATCGCAGCAAGAGGAGCAAGGAACATGAATGAAGAGACCGAAGCATATCACGGGAGCGGTAACGTATTTGCCGACCTTGGCCTGCCTGATGCCGAAGAGCGCCTTGCCAAGGCGGAGCTCGCCCGCCAGATTCTCAACATCATTGCCAGGCGCCGCCTGACACAGGCTCAGGCTGCCGAACTCCTCGGTATAGACCAACCGAAGGTATCGGCCCTGACCAGGGGAAAACTATCCGGTTTTTCCATGGAACGGTTGTTCCATTTTCTGAATGCCCTTGGCCGAGATGTTCAGATTACCGTCAATGCCAAACCACGGTCACGGCAACATGCCCATTTGAAGGTCACCGCAGCTTGATTTTTTTGGGGGCATTTTAGTGAGAGCGACATGCCCTGTGAGGTCATATTTGCGTATTCGATTTGGTCATCCTTTGAATTCGAAGCTTTCGCCGGAGTTTCAGTGGTGTTTCAGAACACCGTAAACAGGCTCCCGGTCTATATGATCCCGGGTTCGACTCCCCCCAGCATTGCCGGAAAGAGTTCCTCTCCCAATCCCCCAATCCCTCAATTCCTCAATTCACCAATTCCTCGATATGCAAATCACATGTTTTACAAACGACAGCGCTCCGGGAATTTGCAGTAGCAAGCTGTATTAACCCGATTCATGACACAGAATCGAAATTATTTCGTAATTAGTGCGGGTTTAGACTTTTCCCGCTGCCAAAAGATGAAGTATCCGTCCTCATTCTTTAGTGTTGTCCCTCGCTTGGAAAGGCCGTCGCTTGCAAGGCCTTGATCTACGGGGCCCTCAGTGCGATAATGGCGTCTAAAGAAATGAACTCACGGCCGTTATAGTCAGGCTTTCCCGAAAAAAGCTCAACAACGCCTGTCCTGATAACGAAAACGAAAACATTTGATCAGGTAAGGACATACGGGTGCAGAAAAGAGTTATGAACTTAATGAAGAAGGGGGCCATCTCCTGTGGCGAAGAGACCAGCATCAAGGAGGTGGCTCAAATCCTGGCGGTTAATTCAACACGCTATTGTGTGGTTACGAACAAGGAGCATGAGGTCCTCGGGATCATTTCAGCACGCAGCATTCTGAAGGCGTTCAGTAAGGACCTCGACGTTACGTTGGCCAAAGAAATCCTTCTCCCCCACACTTATACCATCAGCCCAAACATGCCATTAATTGAAGCAATCCGATTAATGGACCGGCGCAAAATCGAGCACGTTGTCGTTACTTCAGACCGTCCCGGAAGCAAAGCCGTCTTGGGGATGCTCCACATTGAAGACGTTATTGCCGACATGGTGCGGGAGGAAGGTTCAAACAAACATGCGAGTATGTGATCTAATGGACCGTGAGGTTATCACCTGCAATCTGGATGACAACCTCAAGGACGTCTTGGCAATGATGAAAGAGAATCGGTTCCGCACGGTGGTGGTGCAGGATGAAACCGGTGAGGTTTGGGGTCTGATATCCAGGCTGGCTGCAGTTCGATTCTATGGAGAAAACCTGGAACAAATAAAAGCCGAGCAGGTGATGCGACCTTACGTGTTCGATGTCGATCCTCAAATGCCGATTGAAAAAGCGATCGAAATCATGAAAAGAACAAAATTCGAACACCTGATTATCGTCGACCCGCACGCTGGACCTAAACGTCCGATCGGGGTTTTGGCCAGCTTCAACATAGTCTGGTTTATGTCCAAGATCGAGCGAGGGCATTACGAGCAGATCTTGAGAATGCCCAGGGAATAAGCACTGGACGGAAAGTGGTCGGGTTGGTCAGGAGTAGGGCCAAATCAAGGGCTTATTTGTTCGGAATTAATCGAAAACGCAATCCCGCTTTCGTCACCCATTAGCCTTAACAGGCTGAAAAAACAATTGAGCCGGGCTTCATTTCCCTGAAAACCTGCCCGTTGTCTTCGAGATATCTCAAATGGGCAAATGCCTCTGCGGTGGCAAAATACTTCTGTGACGGCGGGAAAGCTTCCCATGAATCGCAGTCGATATCCCAGGTCATCATGGATGCAACCTCGTAAGCACTCTTCGGGCCTTGCTTTAAAATGGTGAGGGCTTCTTCGAGTCTAATCCGATGATGCTCTTTCAATTCCGTTATCCTGCTCCTGCAATTTCCTAAAGCGCCCCTGTGTCCGGGCAACACCAGATCGACGTCCAGGCAGTAAATCTTGTCAAGGCTGGCAAGATAGCTTTTCAGAGGATTTTCCTCCTGGGTCCAGCATGTGATGTTGGGCGTTATATCAAAAAGAATATGGTCCCCCGACACAAGGACCTTCTTTTCGGGTTCGTACAAACAGGTATGGCCTCTCGTGTGCCCGGGCGTGGCAACGGCTCTGAAGCAGTAGCCGCCGTACCGGAACGTGTTCCCCTCATCTACCGCGCTCGCTTCGGGTATGACATCCAGGCCATACTTATAAGCCGGGTGGTTACTGAGGGCCGTCTGAAGCTCCTTTGCAGGAAGACCGTTCAGCGCGGCAAAGCCGATGATCGCATCCCAGCCGACCCAGTTCTCCATGTACTCTTTATCCGGCCGATTGATATATACGGTTGAAGTGTCTCTAGCCAGTATCGGTGCAAGGCCGATGTGATCCGCGTGCATGTGAGTGATATAGAAGTCGGTCTTTTTCAGGTCCACCTCGATTTCACCCAGGCCGGCCTGCATGGCTTCCAGGCACTCTCTTCGATTCAACCCGGTATCAATGACCATGTTCCTGTCGAACCCTTTTATCACATAGGAGTTGAGCCACCCCAGGGGACTTCCCGGCAATGGGATTTTTATCAGGTATAGATCGGGCAAGAGCTCTTCAACCATACAAGCGGGCCTCCATTCTGTCAGAATCTCCTGTAACCTGAGCACTCATGCAATATTTCCCGGTCTATAGCCGAGAGCCGCAAAAATTGAAAGGTCTTGTTTCGTTCCCTCTTCGCTTGCCGTGAATCACGCACATGATTTAGTCTCCCCACTCCCCGCTTCGTGCTTCTCGCTGCTGGATTCCCGTGGTATAATCCCACACGAACACGCATATCTTTTCCAAACATTGATTTCACATTCAGCTCGAGCGCGCCCTCTCATCGAAAGGACATTCCCATGAAACCGGGGGAATCGGTTCTCTTCCTCTCAACGTTTTGCGTGCTCTTCCTTATTTCGGCGGTCCTGGCAGGCTGCGAATCGGAGCAGCAAAGAAGCGCTTCAGGATCTCAAACCGCAGGGGTCTCCGATTCTGAAATACTAATCGGCTCTTCCTGCCCGCTTTCCGGCCATGCATCTTCCCTGGGAACCCAGGCCATTCACGGCGTTCAAACCTATCTCAATCAGGTAAACGATCAGGGAGGCGTAAACGGGCGCCATATTCGACTTATCGCATATGACGACGCTTACGATCCCGCCCTGTGCATCTCCAATACTCAGAAACTGATCACCGAAGACAGGGTATTTGCCCTGACCTCCTACGTGGGGACCCCGACGGCGGCAAAGGTCGTGCCGATGGTCCATGAGGCCGGAATTCCACTGGTCGGGATCTTCTCGGGCGCCAGGGTCCTGCGTGAACCCTTTCAGCGCTACGTCATAAACATCAGGGCTTCATATTACGAGGAAACAGGACACCTCATCGACCACTTCGTGCAGGACCTGGGGATAACCCGTGTTGCGGTTTTCTACCAATATGATGAATTCGGATTCGACGGCCTTACCGGTACGGAGATCGCCCTCCAGAAACACGGGTTGAAACCGGTGGCCAAAGCTTCCTATATCCGCGGAACCATGGACCTAGAGGAGGGTGTAGATCTGATCTGCGGTTCGGACGCCGAAGCAGTGGTCATGATCGGGACCTATGGTCCGTGCGCGAAGTTCGTCACGCTTGCAAAACAGCGCAAAAGCGCAATGCTCTTTCATGCGGTATCTTTTGTGGGCACGGAGGAACTGGCCAAAATTTTGGGGCCTGAAGCAGAGGGTATAATAATAACCCAGGTGGTTCCCCCGCCCTGGGAGACGGTGCTTCTTCCGGCAGCAGACGAGTACACCCGGCTCCTTTCGCGATATTTCCCCGAAGAAAAGCCTTCTTTCCTGGGGTTCGAAGGATTTCTCAATGCGATTGTGCTCGTGGAAGGTCTGAAGCGTGCAGGCAGGGACCTTACCAGAGATAGGTTGATCGATTCGATTGAAGGAATTCGTCAATTTTCACTTCAGATAGCCAATCCCCTGGATTACAGTCTGACCGACCACCAGGGTCTCAGGTACGTTTATTTTACGCAGATAAGGGACGGAAAACCCGCCCTGATCACAAACTGGGATCAGATCAAAAAAGAACGCTCCGTTCCCGGCGTCACCCACACCGAAATCGTCTTCGGCTCCTCGCTGGCGCTGAGCGGGAATGCTTCCTATCTGGGGACCCGGACGATCCGGGGCGCCCTGGCATATCTGAACCACGTCAACGACAAGGGCGGGGTCCACGGCCGCCACATCAGACTGATCGGCTACGATGACGCCTGCGAGCCGGAAATTTGTGAGCGCAACACCCGGCGCCTGATAGAAGACGACAAAGTATTCGCTCTCACGTGCTATGTCGGGACACCCACTGCGGTCAAGGTTTTACCGATGATCCAGGAGGCGAAAATTCCGCTGATCGGAGTTTTTAGCGGCGCTACGGCTCTTCGCGAACCATTCCAACAATACGTGCTCAATATCAGGGCCTCCTGTCACCAGGAAATAAAAGATGTCATCGATAATATGGTAAAGCGCAGCGGATTGACGAGAATCGCCGTTTTCTATCAGGATGACGCATACGGGCATGACGGCCTCACGGGCGCTAAACTGGCTTTGAGCAAGTATGGTCTTGAACCGGTTGCCGCCGGCGGTTATCAGCCCGGCGCCGCTCAAATCGAGCAGGCATTCGAACGGATCCGGCCGGCCAATCCGCAGGCGGTCATCCTGATTGGCACGTACGAACCTTGCGCCGGATTCATCAAGCTCGCAAAGCAAAATCGGATGGGGCGGCTTTTCCATAACGTATCGTTAGTAGGCGCCGAGGAACTGGTCAAAAAGCTGGGTTCGGATGCACAAGGCGTGATCATCACGCAGGTGGTGCCGCCACCGTGGGAGACCGCCCTGCTGCCGGCTGCACAGGAATACAGCCTTCTGCTGGAGCGCTATTTCCCCGGAGAGACACCCAGTTTCGTGGGATTCGAGGGGTTCGTTAACGCCAAGGTCCTCGTCCAGGCCCTGTGGCGAACAGGTCGCGAGATAACCAGGGAAAAGTACATCGAAGCCATCGAGCAGATGGATCTCTACTCTCCTGGAATTGGCGCCAATATCAATTTTGGGAACCTCGACCACCAGGGTCTGCACGATGTTTACCTGACGGCGGTGCGTAACGGAAGGCTCGCCCTGGTGAAAGACTGGTCGGAAATTGACAAAACCAATGCCCGCCCGGCAGCCGCGCAAGCTCGCATGCCGGCTGCGCGCCCCTGATTTGAAATAACTGGGTACCACCCGGAGGACTGGCTGAAAGCGCCATGAAGATGGCCTTTTTCGCACCTCAGGCCTGAAGCCGGGTGTTGCACCGGAAGATGCCGTAACCATGAGACTGTTTCAGAGGCTGAGCTTCAAAAGCAAATTGCTGGTCCTGATTCTCGCCATGGTGATCTTCATTGGCGGGACCATGGGGCTCCTTATCCGGACAGTGGTCTTCCCATACCTCGTGCGTGAAATAGATCTCCGGGGCCAGAACGCCGCCCGGAGGCTGGCCGAAAATGCACGCGCGTCAATCCTGCAGCGTGACCGGGTTCGATTGACAGCCATCATTTTCGAAGAGAAGTCGATCGAAAAGAACATCTCCCATATTGTTGTTACTGACGAAAACGGAAAAGTCCTGGCCCACACCTTCCTCGACGCTGTGCCCCCCGATGCGCTTTATGCCGGCAACGGTTCTGCGGAGTTGAAGCCGGCACAGACAGGGTTGTGGTCCTTTCTTACAAGACCCCTGGGGCAGAGCCAAATCCTGCTGCCCGTTTTCGAAGGACTTCACCAAATCGGCGCCATTAGAGTGGGGCTGCATCCGCAGTATATGGACAGACTCATTTTTGAGCTGAGAATCTACAATCTGGTGTTCATTGGATTTGTAATGCTGGTGGGGCTGCTTTTCGGATTATATCTGTCCCGAATCATAACCAGGCCTGTGCTGACCCTCACTGCATTTGCCCGGGAAATCAGCCTTGGCAATCTCAACAAACGGTTGGCGCTCGGCAATCGCATAAACTGCAAGGAAGTGCTGGAATGCACCCAATACAGTTGCCCGGCCTACGGCAACCAAACACTGCGGTGCTGGTTTATCGACGGCACCTGCATGAGCGAGGGGCCATCCAACTTTCCTGACAAGATGGAAATCTGCAAAAGCTGCCCCGTTTACACGGAAACGTCAGGCGATGAGATCGTCCAGCTTGCTGATACCTTCAATCATATGACCAGCCGGCTGAGCGCTTCCGAGCAAGAACTGAGGAACTCCGAGATTCGCTACCGCTGGCTTTTCAACAGCGGTCCCCACCCGGTTTTCATAGTTTCTGCAGAAACCTGTCTCATACACGACGCAAACGACCGTGCCGCCGACATTTACGGAATCGAAAAAAAACGGCTGATCGGCATGAGATTTACGGACTTGATGTTTGAGCAGCATCGCGAAGAAATCCGCACAGCTTTCCGCAAATCTCGAAACGCAAACTCCTGCTCCCTGATTCCGAAGATACGCCATCAGAAACATGAGGGGGGCCTGCTTTGGGTCAACATTTATTTTTGTCCCGACAGTCATGCGGGGAAATCCGATCTGGTTGTAACAACTGCAGATATCTCGGATTTTATCGAAGCGGAAACCCAGCTTATCCAGGCCGGGAAGATGGCTACCCTTGGTGAAATGGCCACCGGCGTCGCACACGAGCTTAACCAGCCGTTGAACGCGATCAAACTCGGAAGCGAGTACCTGTTGAAGATGACCGAAAAGGGACAGCCCCTCGACAGGGAAGACCTTGACGAGTTGGCAGAAGACATGAGCCGGGAAGTGGATCGCGCGGCGGGAATAATAAACCACCTCCGCCAGTTCGGACGCAAAAGTGAAGTGGTGGCGCATCGGGTAGATATCAACAAATCCATTCGCGGAGTTTTCACGATCCTTGGGCAGCAACTGAAGGTGCACGGTATCGAAGTGAAGCTCGACCTGGGTGAAAACCTGCCCTCAATTATGGCCGATGAGAACAGGGTAGAGCAGGTTTTCGTCAATCTGGTCAATAATGCCCGCGACGCCATGCTGGACCGGAAAACAGGCGTGCATGCCGCACCGAATGTATTGACCGTCAAGTCTTTTTCGGAACAGGGCCGTGTGACGGCCACTGTGAGCGATACGGGTCCCGGCATACCGGAGTCGATCGGCGGAAGGCTTTTCGAACCTTTCTTCACAACCAAGGAGACCGGGAAAGGCACCGGGTTGGGACTCTCCATAAGCTACGGGATCGTTCGGGATTACAGGGGCACTATCTGTTTCACGACAAGTGAAGAAGCCGGGGCCACTTTCATAGTGAGCTTTCCCGAGGCGCCGGAGGAATGAGCGATGGACCAGACCCAACCAGGTAAAAAACTGCTCGTAATTGATGACGAGCCGTCCACCCTCAAGATGCTTCGGAGGCTGCTGGGCGTTTATGGTTACTCTGTTCTGACGGCCGGGAGCGGAGAAGAGGGGCTGGAGGTTTTCCGAAACGAACGTCCTCCGCTGGTCATCACAGACATCAGAATGCCCGGAATGGACGGAATCGAAGTCCTTAGACATCTAAGAGAAATCAGTCCGGAAGTGGAAATGATCGTGATCACAGGGCATGGCGACATGGAACTCGCTGTCCGTTCTCTTCGCAATGCGGCTTCCGACTTCATTAACAAGCCCATTAGGAGGGAGGCCCTCGAAATTGCCCTCCAACGGGCGGAAGAAAAGATAGAGCTAAAAAGAAAAATTAGAGATCATGCTCAAGAGCTGGAGTCAAGGGTGGAGAAGGCCACGGCCGATCTATCCCATCAGTGCCGCCGCCTCGAGGTACTGCTCAAAATAGGTAAACAGGCCGGAGAAATCCCAACTTACGGGAAGATGTCCGAATTCTTGCAAGAAAAAATCGAATCCACCACGGGCCTCAAGTGCCCACGGATTATGGTTCTTAACACCATCGGAGACGGACTCATCGGAGGCCATTCCAATTCAAGGCTGCCAAAGGCTTCGGCCCTGGCCGCCGAAATGATAAAGGGACTGAAGGGTGGCCGGCATCTTCTGACTTCGCAGGAGCTTGAAAAAATACAATTGCGTGTCGAGGCCGCCGACCAAGAGAGCGTTACAATGCTTCCGATCGACACGGAGGAAGGAGACACTGTCGGGGCCGCACTAGTCGTTGCTTCCGGCCAAAGGGACGAGGAGGACCTGAAATTTGCCGGACTGCTGCTGTCTCTGGTTGCTGGAGCGCTGCGCCGCGCAGTCGTGCAGGAAGAGGAAATCAGCAATCTCAGGCAGATCGTGGAAAAGGAAAAATTCGGCAATATGATCGGAAGACACGAAAAGATGCGCCGAATATTTAACCTGATCTCCAACGTCGCTGCATCAGACGCTACTGTCCTGGTGCTCGGCGAGAGCGGCACCGGAAAGGAACTGGCCGCCAGGCGCCTACATGAGCTTAGTTCGCGAAGCTCGGGTCCCTTCATCGTGCTCGATTGCGCCGCCTATCCGCAGACGCTGCTCGAGGGCGAGATGTTCGGCCATGAAAAGGGTGCCTTCACAGGCGCCGTTCACGCCCGCAAAGGTTTGTTCGAACTCGCCCAGGGAGGCACCCTGTTTCTGGATGAAGCAGGCGATATCCCCCTGCCCTCCCAGGTGAAGCTCCTTCGGGCGCTCCAGTTCAAAGAATTCCACAGGCTGGGCAGCGAGACCGTCACCAGGGTTGACGTTCGTGTAATTGCGGCCACGGCCCGGGACCTGCGAGAAGAAATAGAACGGGGAACTTTTCGTGAAGACCTTTATTACCGTCTCCACGTGATCCCCATCATAATGCCCCCTCTTCGAGAGAGGCTCTCGGATCTGCCCCTGCTGGTTTCCCACTTTCTGGAGCGCCTTAGCGGCGGATCGACAAAGAAAAAAATTCGCCGGGATGCTATGCAGGTTCTGTTTAACCACGATTGGCCCGGAAATATCCGGGAGCTCGAAAACGCCATCGAACACGCCTTCATAATGTCCGGAACCGACGGTATAAAGGCTGCCGACCTTCCGGCCTACCTTCATGGATACGGAAAATCTTCACGCCCGGCGTCTGACGGGCTGGAGCACGTGGAACGCAGCCACGTGATAAAGGTTTTGCAGGAGTGCCGGGGCAATAAAATAATGGCCGCAAGACGGCTTAAGATCAGTCGCAGCACGCTTTACAGAAAACTCGAGCAGTTCGATATTCAATAGCTGACTTCCAGCCCTTTTCTAATCGCAGAGTTAGTTGCGGTCGGACAGGTGTCCTGTTATCGGACATATAACCATCTGAATTTGCTAATTTAACCGGCAGCAGGCCAATCATGTCCAATCCTGAGACAGTTTCCGTGCCCCGGCTTGGACCTCTACTCTCATCTCCCTTCGACCCTTTATCCTGTTAATTCCATTACTTATCATATTATCCCCCCAACTGGCACGATGCTTGCTCTTCAGGTAGGCGAAGTAAACAACATTTGCAAAAGACGCAAAACAGTAAAGGGGATAGTCATGAGAACACACGTTACAACGGCCCAAAGGGTGGCAGGCATGATCATCGGAACGGCCCTCACTATAGTTGGATTGATCTTGATCGCCCTGGGCCTGACGTTTCTCCCGATAATCGGAATTTTTGTAGCTTTCCCGGTACTGGCTCTTGCATTCTACTTCTTCAGGCCGGGCAAGTGGGTGATTACCGCTGAGACAGAAGCGGCCGGTTTTGCTGCGCCGCAGACCGAGGCCGAGGAGTCCATGGCTGCATAGGCCGGTACGTACCCTGAGCACTTTGGTACTGCAATAACTGGTTCAAGCCTTCCGGAACGAGCCGGCGGCAGACTACGGCAATCCAGTGCACCATAAGCGGGCGGTTGAGAGAGATTCAGCCGCCCGCATCATATTTTATCGCTCGAATTTGTATGGAAGACACGCGATTTTTCGCACGGCTCATATGCAAGCATCATTCTGAGATGGAAAATGTTTTCCAGCGAGGGTATAAAGGCAAGGCAAAGGATATTCGTCAAGTGATGTTCTGCTCCTCAGGGCGTTGGAGTGTGCCCGCGAAGCTTATCTTTAAACTCAAATAGCAGGCGGACGGCAATGATAGCACCCGTCATCTTGTCCGGTGGTGTGGGATCCAGGTTGTGGCCCCTTTCAAGAGAGCATCTGCCAAAACAGTTGATGCCGCTTCTGGGAGGAGAACACTCCCTGTTTCAGAAAACCCTTGTCCGCCTGTCGAAAATTGCCGGAACGGCGCCTCCCATAATTGTTTGCAACGAAAGCCACCGCTTCATGGCGGCAGCACAGATTCAGGCGCTTAACATGACTTATTCTGATATCATCCTTGAACCTGTCGGCCGAAACACATGCCCGGCAATTACCGTTGGCGCGCTGGCCGCTATGAAGAACGGCGAAGACCCCGACCTGCTTGTTCTTCCAGCGGACCATCTCATCCGGGAAGACGAGCTTTTTGCACCGGCTGTTCAGCAAGGGACCGAACTTACATCGGAAGGCAAAATAATAACTTTCGGGATCGTTCCCGACCGGCCTGAAACCGGTTACGGGTACATCCGCAAAGGGCAATCCGTTCCAGGGCACTCAAACGGAAACGCCTGCGTGGTTCGCGAATTCATTGAGAAGCCGGATTATGAAAAAGCATGCTCCTATGTGGATTCAAAAGAGTACTTCTGGAACAGCGGCATGTTCATGTTCAGGGCCTCAGTGTTTCTCGAGGAACTGGGCCGGCTTGCGCCTGAAATTCTCGCCGCCTGCCGTGATTCATATGAAAAAGCCAGACGGGACCTGGACTTTATTCGCCTTGAAGAAGGCGCCTTTGCCTCATGTCCCAATATTTCCCTGGACTATGCAGTTATGGAAAAAACGCCCCATGCAGTCGTAATTCCCCTGACAGTGGGCTGGAGTGATGTTGGGAGCTGGCTTTCACTTCATGAAGTGTGCGCAAAAGACGAGTACAGCAACGTTGTCACAGGAGATGTTTTACTCGAAGATGTCCACAACTGCTATATCCATTCTGAAAACAGGCTCATTGCGGCCCTCGGCATAGAAAACCAGATCATCATCGAGACAAAGGACGCTGTGCTGGTTTCATCCATGGAACGTTCTCAGGATGTTAAGCTGATTGTGGGCAGACTCAAAGAGCAACTGAGGGAGGAGGCGCTTTCTCATTCCCGAACATACCGTCCATGGGGGTCTTACGAGTCCATCGATACCGGTGATCGCTTCAAGGTGAAGCGCATAACGGTAAATCCCGGCGCCAGTCTTTCTCTTCAGATGCACTACCACAGAGCGGAACATTGGATCGTGGTGAGGGGAACCGCCCGCATAACAAAGGGCGATGAGGAATTCCTGCTCAATGAAGACCAAAGCTCGTACATTCCCTGGGGCACGCAGCATCGCCTGGAAAACCCCGGCAAAATACCTCTGGAACTAATTGAGGTTCAGTCCGGCAGCTACCTGGGAGAAGACGATATCAGCAGGTTTGACGATAAATACGGACGGTGCTGATCGAGTATTTAATCTTCGATTTGCCCGCAATGAACTTTTCGAATCGGCCCCTGCTCCAAGTTGTATCCTGCTCCTTTTGACCGCTTTGCGATCTGGTCTTTGGCTCCGGACTAATTTGCAATTCCATGTAAACTTCAGGACCCGTTTTAGCGTCTATACTATTCAAAATGAGACGGCAGAGTCATGCCTCGCTTCAGGAATAAAGCACGGGTTATGATGGCCGTTGAAAATATTGATCTAACCTGATATTTGCTGAGATTAGTTTGAACGTTTTTCGGATTTTTTGCCCGATCCAAAGAGGAGTTACGCATGAACACATGGGAATGGTTATCGAAGATTCTCGCAATCGGATCTGTAGTGGTCCTCCTCGGAGGTTGCGCCACAACACCTTACGGCCCTTACTACACCGCTAACCCACCCCCTGTCGAGGTGAACCAGGCCCCGGCGGGCAATGAAGCCAATGAGCTGGCCGTTGGCCCGCAGGATCGTTTCTTTATAATGCACGTCGATAACCACACCCCTTTCGGAGTGCAATTTCCTCAAGCTCATCAGGTCCTTTATGAGAAAGGATATGACCAGGTGAGAAGGCAAGGGGAAGCTGATTTTGCCCTTAATATTTCGCTGATCGCGGAATCTCGGGACAACCCGGACGTAAGGGCCGAACACCTCTTAGGTGGGGCGGTTCTCGGCGCAGCAACGGGCGCGCTCATTGGCGCGGCTCTCCACGCTCCGGCTTCCGGGGCGGCTATCGGAGCGGCGAGCGGCGGCTTCCTTGGGCTGGCCTCTCCAGCGGACACTCCCATGATCAGGATCGATATCCATACCCGGAGTTTCCGTGACCAGACTGTCTCGTCTAAGAGTGTCGTGCTGGACATGGCACATGTTCCGCCCTATGAAGTCCCTCGTGCAATCGATATTCAAATTTCGAGAATGCTGGAAGCGCTTCCGCCTAAATAGTGTCCATTTTCAGGAAGGCCGGCTGCAAAGTTAAGCTGGAGCGGGATGGCTACAGCCATCCCGCGTTTGTCTGGATATACGCAATAGCGGGCAACTACCTCGGAGTTCCCTTCAGTCCGTCTACTTCTTCCCTGCCCTCTGAAAAAGATGCTTCACCTGGGAGAAGCCCATCTTGCGGCGAAGCATGCCTAACTGATCCTGGAGCGGGATTTTCTTCGGGCACATGTCCTCGCATCCCAGAAGCCCGAGGCAGCCGAAGATTCCGTCGTCGTTTCCCACTACCTCGAAATACTGATCGTTGTTTCTCTCGTCGCGAGGGTCCATCATAAAGCGGGCAACCCGGTTGAACGCGGTCGCTCCCATGAAGCCATCGGGCAGCATGTTCGCCTTTCCGCACGCGGCCACACAACAACCGCATTCGATACAGCGCTCGAGTTCGTAAATCTCCTCGGCGAGCGCGTTGTCCATCCGCTCTTCTTCCTCGTTTGGCTTGAATACCTTATTCGTATGGACCCACGACTGCACCTTCTCGTTCATCCCGCGGAACCACGTGCCCGTGTCTACCGAGAGGTCCCCGATCAGCTTGAATACAGGCATCGGCATCAGCGTGATCTCGCTGGGCAGCTTCTTGGTCTTGGTATGGCATGCAAGGTCGGGCCGCCCGTTTATCATCACGGCGCATGAGCCGCAAATGCCGGCCCTGCACATGAAATCGAACATTAGGGTTGGGTCCTGTTCTTCCCTGATGCGATTAAGAACAATGAAAAGAGTCATGGCCACGGTTTCCTCGAGATAATACGCATCCATGTGCGGAACCGAAGCCGGGTCCTCCGGGTTAAATCTGAATATGTTGAACTTTAGGTTCCTTCCCATCAAAACACCTCTCGCTTATGCTAGTTGGTTTCCGGCTTTGGGACGCAGATCTCGGGGTCTTCGGTACAGATTATCTTTGAAGAACCGTACCCTCTCTCACCTGGCGGAAGCTCCCACACCTTTGAAGGCTTCTCGTATTCCAGGGTCGGCAGCGTGTCCTTTTCACTCTTCCAGTAAGCCAGAGTGCGCTTCAACCAGTCTTTGTCATTGCGTTCCGGGTAGTCTTCGCGTGCATGCGCTCCACGGCTCTCGGTTCTCATCAGCGCTCCGTAGGCGATGCACAGTGCGAGCCTGAGCATTCCGGGCACCCGCAGGGCCACTCCCAGTTCGGGATTTGGGCCGTATGTGCTGGTGGAGTGAAGACCCAAATTTTTCGAACGATCATAGATCACCTGCAGCTTTTCGACGGCAGTCTGGAGATCCTCCTGCTTGCGGAAAATACCTACCCCGTCCATAAGCGCATCACCCATCGCCGCACGAAGATCGTAGGCGCTTTCTTTTCCACTCCCGCCAATGAGTCCCTCAATTCTTTCCTGCTGCTTCTTGACTGCATCCTGGACAACAGCGGTCTTGAATTCACCCTGGTAGCCCTGCAGGAATTCCACTATCTTTTCGCCCACGATCCTTCCGGCCACAATGGTTTCGGCCAGTGAGTTCCCACCAAGGCGGTTAAACCCGTGCATATCCCAGCACGCCGCCTCGCCCGCCGAATAAAGGCCCTTGAGACCGTAAGCGGCGCCATCCTTATTGGTGCGAACTCCGCCCATGCTGTAATGCTGGCACGGACGAACCGGGATCAGCTGGGTAATCGGGTCAACGTCGAGGAACTCATTGCAAATTTCCTCGACCTCGCGAAGCTTGGTCTTGATGTGATGCGCGCCCAGATGGCGGATGTCCAGCCACAAGTGTGGGCCGTAAGGGCTCGGCACCCCTTTGCCGATCCTCATATGATGAAACATCCACCGGGAAACGACGTCCCGCGAGGCCAGTTCCTGTTTGCCTGGCTCGTAAATGTGCATGAATCTTTCTTCATTGACGTCTTTGAGCGTCCCCCCGTCACCCCGGCAGCCTTCGGTTACCAGGATGTTGGTGGGTACGATTCCCGTTGGGTGGAACTGCACAGCCTCAGGGTTCCCAATGGGGACAAGTCCGGTGTCGAGCGAGATTGCGCCGCCGTCACCCCAGCAGATTACCGCGTTGGTGCTTTCACGGTAAATTTTGCCGTAACCGCCTGTGGCAATCAACGTCGCCTTGGCCAGGTATGTCCTCAGCTTGCCTGTCTTCAGGCAGCGGGCCACAACGCCCGTACAGGTCGTGCCGTCATGGATCAGGGACAGCACTTCAACCCTGTCGTGGACGGTTACGCCCAACCGAACGACTTCATTGTCCATGGTGAAAAGAAGAGTGTGGCCGGTCCCGTCCGATGTGTAACAGGTGCGCCACTTAGCGGTCCCGCCGAAATCGCGCGCCGCTATTGTGCCCTCTTTCTCGTCCTTCTCGATCTTGTCGTATTGTTTTCCAGCCTTATAGTAAATGCCTTTTCCAGGAACTACGCGGTTCCACGGAATGCCCCAGAATGCCATTTCTCGAACGGCAATCGGCGCAGTCTCCACGAAAAGACGCGCGACCTCCTGATCGGCGCCCCAGTCGGACCCTTTAACAGTATCGGCAAAATGGACATCCGGGCAGTCGCCCTCGCCCATGCAGCAGTTCCCAAGAGAAGCCTGCATGCCGCCCTGAGCGGCCGAAGAGTGGGAACGCCTCGGCGGAACAATACTGAGGCAAATGGTCTCAAATCCCGCTGAGGCCGCCGCCACCGCCACACGCTCGCCTGCCAGGCCCGCTCCGACGCATAAGAGATCAGTATAGAAGGTATCCAATTTCAGCTCCTTACCTTACTTTAACGATGAAAAAGAATGTGAACAGAGTGACAAGCCCTATGGCAATCATGACTACAGTGAGCTTGTTTTCGAAGCCATGCAGCGACTTACGGTTAGACCTCTTGATAAATCCCCATTTTACGCCGATTCTGTAGATTCCGATCCCGACATGAAGCTCTATCATCGGAAGCAGGAAAAGGTAGAACGCGAGCCACCATCCGGTCTGAATCCTGGCGGCGCTCCTCGCTGCGGTTATCGGCAGATTTGTGAGCACCGTCCACATGTGGGTGCATCCCATGATCAGAACTATGAAAGCAGTCACCGCCTGGATTATCCACAACCATGTATCGAAGTGGTTGAACTTTACGGTGTGCCTCCACATCGCCTTCTGTTCACTGGCACGGAAGGGCAGCTTGCGGGCCGCGAGCACAAAATGAGCCAGCATAGTCAGGGCAATCAGCGGACCGCCGATTTGAGCCATATAAGTGGCTTCAAAGAAATGGGCGATCCAGTCCATCACCTTGCCCTGGAGCCCTACGAGGTAGAAGTTAACACTGGCTACCAGAATCATATGGCACCACATAAACGCCACGAGCCCGACTCCGGTAAGCATTTGGAGAAAATCCAAATACGCCTCAGTTCGAACAGGTTCCACTCGAGCAATAGTTTGATCCGCCATCATCTTCCTTCAACTCCTGAATAGCTGTTGTGGGGTGGGTTAAAAAGTACCTGAGTCCGCGCGTACCTGCTCAGAAAATGACAGAACGGCCTAAAAGTCAAGTACTTTTTATCACAACTTTGATGACATCAGAAAAGACGATCTAGATAGTTTCCACGTGCAAAGGATATTTTCTCGAATTGCAAAGGCCAAAGTCCACCACATCGGCCTGTCCGAGGAAGCAGCATGATAAATATTTCACAATCACTGGCGCGGCACCCGCCCTTCAATCACTCGACACGCGCAAGAAGCGAACTGTTCCGGGCCGGCCGGCCGCTCGATACTGCTGCATACCGGCTGTTGGATGCGAAAGGGCGGTTTTTGCACGCAATCAAACATCCAACTTCCGATACCGGTTCATTACGCCCGAGTCAGTTGCCTGTACTTGATCCTGTGCGGCTGGTCGGCTGCGGCCCCGAGGCGGGACCTTCTGTCAGCCTCATACTCGGAATAGTTTCCATCAAACCAGACGACATCGCTGTCGCCCTCGAAGGCGATTATGTGTGTCGCGATCCTGTCAAGAAACCACCTGTCGTGACTTATAACAACGGCACATCCGGCGAAATTTTCCAGAGCGTGTTCCAACGCACGCATGGTATTAACGTCGAGGTCGTTTGTAGGCTCGTCAAGCAGAATTACATTGGCGCCCTGTTTAAGAATTCCTGCCAGGTGAACCCTATTACGCTCGCCTCCCGCGAGCAGACCGACTTTCTTTTGTTGATCTGTTCCCGAAAAATTGAACCGCGCAACATAAGCGCGCGAGTTGACCGACAGGCTTCCGAGTTCGATGGTTTCCCTGCCCTCTGAGATAGTCTCCCAGATAGTCTTAGCGGGGTCGAGCGTCTCCCGGTTTTGATCCACATAGGCCAACTTCACTGTATCGCCGAGTTTGAGCACGCCTGAATCGGGTTTTTCCAGGCCTGTTATCAATCGGAAAAGGGTGGTTTTGCCGGCGCCGTTGGGCCCTATCACCCCGATGATGCCGCCGGGGGGCAGGGCAAACGAAAAACCTTCCATCAGAAGGTTGTCTCCGTATGCTTTGCTGAGGTTATCCGCCTCAATAACGACATTGCCCAGCCTCGGGCCGGGGGGGATGTATAACTCGAGTTCCCTTGCCTGCTTTTCATGGTCCTGATGCAGAAGCGATTCATAAGCTTTTATACGAGCCTTTGATTTCGCATGCCGCCCCTTCGGCGACATCCTGATCCATTCGATCTCACGATCCAATGTCCTCTGCCGCTCGGTTTCGCCTTTTGCTTCCTGCTTAAGTCTTACGCTCTTCTGTTCAAGCCAGGACGAGTAGTTCCCCTGCCATGGAATCCCCTGCCCTCTGTCAAGTTCCAATATCCATCCGGCCAGGTTGTCGAGGAAATACCTGTCGTGAGTAACGGCTATCACGGTGCCGGGATAACGTTGAAGATGGTGTTCGAGCCAGGCGACGGTTTCGGCGTCTAGGTGGTTGGTAGGCTCATCGAGCAGCAAAATGTCGGGCTGCTGCAGCAAAAGACGGCAAAGGGCAACGCGTCGTCTCTCGCCTCCTGAAAGCAGCTTGACCCTAGTTTCTCCCGGAGGGCACCTAAGCGCGTCCATAGCCATCTCGAGCCTGGCGTCCAAGTCCCAGGCGCTCACGGAATCGAGTTTTTCCTGCACCTTTGCCTGCCTGTCGATCAGTTTATCCATATCCTCATCGGACATGGGTTGGGCAAACCCCTCGTTGATGAGGTTGAATTCATTCAGAAGATCGACGGTCTCCTGGACCCCCTGCTCGACAGTTTCCCGCACGCTAAGGGCATCATCCAGTCGAGGCTCCTGTTCCAAAAACCCCACCGTATGGCCGGGCGCAATGGTGGTCTTTCCGTTGAAATCCACGTCAACCCCGGCCAGAATTCTCAGAAGCGAACTCTTGCCGGCGCCGTTAAGACCCACAACTCCGATCTTTGCACCGTAGAAAAAGGAAAGGTAGATATCCTTCAGGATAGGCCGTTTGTTAAAGAACTTGCTCACCCCGATCATGGAGTAGATGATCTTGTTAGGCTCGACACCCATTCGCTCTCCAGAAATGTCAAATAATGCTCACAGCAATAAATACTGAATAATTGCGGTTGCAATTTCCGGGTCAGTCACTCCATTCAACGAGGTGGGAAGACTTGATGTTGACCTCCTTAACGCCGGGGATGTTGCCGGTAATTCTTTCCATTTCCTGGACCAGATCAGGGTCCTTCATGATCTGGGCGCTGGCGCCAAGAGTAACGACGCCATCACGCACGAATACCTGGATGTCGGGTTTGAGCTCGAGCAGGGTCGTTTTTACATCGGATGCCAGCACCAGGTCTTCCATTGCCTTCTGAGACTCAAACGTCGTCTTGAAAGTGTCGAGTCCCACCGCATGGCAGATCACATCCGCCGCGTCATCCACGGACATTTTCCGCACGCGAATCACCAGATCGTACAAAATCGGATCGGAGGTGGTTATCCCGTAAAGATTCTGGCTCCATTTGTTCCTTTCGAGGTCATCCTTTTTGATCAGCGCCAGGGCACTTTCATGAGAGATTTTCTCCCGGTCCATAACCGTTTGAACCCGGTCCTGCATGTCGGCAATAATCCTTACCTTGAGAACGTGGGAAACCCCTCTGACATAAAAATGTCCGGCCAGGCCGTGATAGACCACGTTGTCCCTCACGAGGCACTGCAAAAGAGCGGATTGAAAGTATGCGATGAACTTCTCCTTGCCGTACGAGAACTTTTCCAAAATGGAAGGAGCGTCATGTACTGCCTTCATGAGCTTGATTTCGGGGATGTTGAACTCTTTTGAAGCCTCCAGGATAACCTCACGGGCATAACACTGGTAGCCCAGTTTCTGAGCCACTTTTTCGGCCACTTCTTTGCCCCTGCTGTAGGAGCCTCTGGAAATAGTTATAATAGCCATTTACGCCTGTCCTCCCTTAGTTAGTGTCAATCAGACAGTCTGGTTACTGGAGGCTGTACCTCTTTATTTTCCTCCAGAGCGATACTCTGTCTATGCCAAGAATTTCAGATGCCCTGGTCTTATTGTCATCTACCTGTTTGAGCACCCATAAAATGTATTCCCGTTCATTTTCATCCAGGGTCAGAAACTCCTGCTGCGGGCGCCGCACCCTGAACGCGAGTTGCCGCAGATCGGGCGGCAGATGGCTCGGATCTATAGTGTCTCCGTTTGCCATGGTAACCGCCCTTTCAACTATGTTTTCGAGTTCACGCACATTTCCTGGATATTCATAAGAAAGAAGAATTTGGACTGCTTCGTCCGAAAAGTTCCCTACCTTCTTTCCCTGTAGCATTGCATACTTCTGAAGGAAATGAAAACTCAGCAGAAGTATGTCGTCCCTCCGGTCCGCAAGCCTCGGCACATGCAGTGATATAACATTCAGCCGATAATAGAAATCCTGGCGAAAGGTCCCGAACTCGATCTCCTGCTTCAGGTCCTTGTTGGTCGCTGCAACAACCCTAATGTCAACCGGTATTTCATGTACGCCCCCCACCCGCATCATCGAGCGTTCCTGAAGAACTCGCAGCAGCTTCACCTGCATTGACAGGGGCATGTCCCCGATTTCATCCAGGAAAATGGTACCCCCCTGGGCGGCTTCCAGAAGACCCCGTTTTATGCTCTTTGCGCCGGTGAACGCCTCGCGCTCGTGCCCGAACAGTTCGTTTGCAAGAAGCTCTTCGGAAAAGGCGCCGCAATTGATAGCAAGAAACCGTTTCTCAACCCGAAGGCTCATGTTGTGAATGGTCCTGGCCACAAGCTCCTTGCCGGTCCCTGTTTCTCCTAGAATAAGCACGCTCGAATCAGAAATCGCTACTTGATCGATCATCTTTCGCAGGGTTTGCATATCTGCACTGCTGCCGATCAGCAAAGAAGTCTTCCCCTGATCTCCCACCCGCTGCCGCAGCTCTGTGACCTCCCTGCGCAGACCTCGCTTCTCAATGGCCTGTTTTACAAGGACCCTGACTTCATCGATTTTGTACGGTTTCGGGATATAGTAGTAGGCCCCTTTGCGCATAGCATCGACAGCGGTAGAAACCGAAGCGTATCCCGTAATGACTATCACCTCGATATTGGGGTAGAGCTCGCGCGAACGATCCAGCACCTGAAGCCCGTCAACAGGCTGCATCCGAATGTCGGTCAACACCAGGTCGAACTCTTCCTTTTCGAGTTCTCCGATCGCGGCAAGCCCGTCACTGACGCTTACCGTCTCATAGCCCTCCCTGCGCAGCACATGCTCGAGATTTTCCCGGGCTATCTGTTCGTCATCAACTATCAGAATGCGGCTTCCTGCCATCGAGCCTCTTCTCTCAGCACTCCGTTTCGATTGGAAAGCGCATCGTGAATCTGGTGCCTTCACTTTCCCTGCTCTCGACCGTTATCGAGCCGTGATGCTTCTGGACTATCCCAAAAACTATCGACAACCCAAGGCCGGTCCCCGCGCCAACCTCCCTTGTGGTAAAAAATGGATCGAAAATCCTTCCAAGTTCACCTTCCGGGATGCCTTTTCCGGTATCTTCAACGACAACGAGTACCTGCTTTTGAGCCAGATCGGCCCTTGCCTTGATACGGATCTGCCCAGGAGCCTCTATCGCATGAACAGCGTTTTCAATCAGATTCAAAAAGACCTGCTGTATCCGTTGAGCATCAAGATTGAGTGAGAGATCCCGGGGGACATCCAGTACAATCTCGACCCCCGGCGGGACGTGACTCGAAATGAGTTTGACGGCTCGCTCCACCACCTGGAGCAGGACTGTCGGGGCGAGGCAGAATTCCTTTATGCGTGAGAACTCTAGCAGGCCTCGCACGATATCGCGGGCACGATGTACTTCGTGTTCGATATTGTTGAGCATCCGATGAGAAAGCTCGGCGTCCACCTTATCGAATTCCTCCAGAAGTATCTGGCAGGAGGTGGAAATATTGTTAAGGGGATTATTCAACTGGTGAGCAATGCCAGAGGTCAATGTCCCAAGGGAACTGAGTTTTTTTGCCTGGAGCAACTGGTCCTGACGCTTCTCCAGCTCGGAAATCATCCGGTTAAACCCCTCGACGACACGCTGTGTCTCATCGTGCGTATCGTAAACCACAATCGGCGTGAAATCCCCTTCGGCAATCCGGTGCGTGGTTTTCTCGATATAGCGAAGCGGGCGAACAATTTTTCTGGAAATGACCGGGATCAGCAGACCACCGCCTATTATCGTTAAGCCCAGTGACGTCAGAAGCTGAGTCTTGAGTGATTTTACGATATGCAGAATCCGTTCGCGCTCGAAGGAGACCAGCCTTTGGGACAAGTCCACCAGGCTCTTGCCATGTTCCCGCAACTGGTCTTCAACCGCGGCCAAACCCGCACTGCCGCCATGGCCGGGGGCTAATCGGCTCATAAGTTGCTGATAACCGCCAAGTTCCAACTTGATTTGCTTGAGCAGTGGAACACCCTCAAAATCGTTGATCTCCGGGGTTGTCTTATCCAGCAGCTCCAAGCCAAGCTGGGTAAATCTGCGGTTCTCGTTCAGGTCCTCACCGGAACCATACAGCAGAAAATTTTTCTCGTACCGGCGGGCCTCAAGAATATAATCTCGAAGATCATCCGCTGTCTCAACAAAATGCTGCTTTCGTTCCACTGCCCGAAGGTAACTATATGAAACGGTCCCAAAGGAACAGGCCATGATCAGCAGTAAAGCGAAACCGGCCATTACCTTTTGGCGGATGTTCAAAGGTTTTGGAAGTCTTATCTCCATCGGCGGCTCCGATGTGTTTTCCCATACATTATTTTTTAGCCTGCTAAGCACTGCAGGAGCATAATCGGTAAAACCAGAAGCGGACCCTGAGCTTGAGTCCGAATAGCGGTAGAATTACCGACGTTTAACGAGCGGTGAGTATAGTCTAATTTTCATTCCCTGAGAAGCGTCCTGACACACAAGCACGGCAGAATGCCCGGTTTTACTATTTGTTTTTGGATTTTTGTTCCCCTGACTTACCCCCAAAAAGGCTCTCCCCTTCTCTGAACGCTTACAAAGAAGGGGAGAGCAGTGACTTAACCACACCAGGGATCAACAGTATGTCAGCACTTGATTCATCTGGCCTCAGCCAGCGCTTTTGGAGCGTATGACGACCTTTTTGCTCTCCACATGCTGACCAGAATGATTATGGACCCAGTAATCAGAGCAAGACACATCGAGACAAAACTGATCGCGCCCAGCAGCGCTATTGTACCCTTACCTATTGAGATGACGCCGAGCTGATCCAGATATTTTGGGATTGCAAACGCCCTGCTCACAGCAACTATTAGCATTATGGAGCCCATAACGATTTTGATCATGTAATCCTTTACATAAGTGGTCCCGATTGCGCCAAGCTGAACACCCAAAAGCGACCCGCCAAGTATGATCAGGACCAGCCGAATGTCAATCATTCCATGCATCGCCCAGTTTATGGAGCCGCCCATACCCATCACGAAAGCGATTACCAGTTCGCTGGCAGAAGCTACCAGCCCCGAGACTCCGAGCATATAAATCATGCCGGGAACGCCTATGAAACCGCCGACAGCGATCGTGGCGGCGAGCATACCAGTTGCGAAACCTACCGGAAGCGTAAACCAAAGGGAGATGCGCACGTTTGCCGTCTTAAAGGTAATCATTGGCGGGAGGTTGATGCTCTGGAGCTTCTTGGCAAGCAGCGCAACCCGCTCGTTTCCACCGGCTTTCGATATCTTCATGGCATCGCGGAAAACATAGCTTCCGACAACAACCAGCACCGCCACAAAAGAAAGGCTCACATAGAGGTCGGACCCAGCCGGTCCCCATTTTGAGAGTATTAATTGCTGGATTTTTATGCCTACCTGTACACCGACGCCGGCGCTCGCCGCCAGCACAAGACCAAGCTTCAAATCCACCTGGCCATATTTAAAACGTTTGTACGCTCCGACAAGCGCCTTGGGGAATTTGTGGCACATATTGCTCGCTACCGCCACGACCCCGGGCACTCCCAGACTCATCATGCCCGGCGTTAGAACGAAGGCGCCGCCCGAACCGATGAACCCGCTCACCAGGCCGCCGACAAAGCCGACCAGAAAAAGGAAAATCACGTAAGTCGCATTGAGATCGATGAACTTGATTGTTTCATTTGCTATGTCGTGCATTTCGAATCCTTACCGTAGCCAAAAGGTTTTTCACCAAGTCGAGCAATTATAAGTCTATCCTGTGAAACGGATTGACGTAAGCATACGCGCGAGGTCTTTTTCTCAGCTGTTTTCTCTTCTCGATGACCTTGTGTTCGGTCTTTCTGACCTGATCTCTCTTCATGGCCTCGATACCGAGAAGGGACCACAAATTGTGCGCAAATGCGCCGTGCACGAACGAAAATGCCAGAACGGCGGCAATGGGAAGAGCTGCGTACCAGCCGCCCCTGGAACAAATTTGCGTGACAGTGTCAGCGTTTGTAAAGACAGCCGCATAACAGGCGGCGCT
>Ga0209517_10001820_pt1 | contig 31286 bp, 32 predicted proteins | sample PeaSoiMetSII2010_FD_187695 | JGI IMG/M metagenome (GOLD analysis project Ga0209517, IMG submission 187695) | Peat soil microbial communities from Weissenstadt, Germany - SII-2010 (SPAdes) (version 2) | ecosystem: Environmental > Terrestrial > Soil > Wetlands > Peat | place: Germany...
TGACATTGACCACGACCTGGGCACCCGCAAGGCTCAGCGCGATGGGCAAGTCGGCCACCTGCCCCACCGTGATGGCCACATTCTCCACCATGGTTTTGGCGAAGCCCGCGGCTTCGACCGTAACCTGGTACGTGCCCGGCGGCAGCAACAGGATGTCGTACTCGCCCTGGCGGTTCCCGGTTCCAGAACGCTCTAAACCCTTCGCCGGATCTCGCGCCGTAACCGCGGCGTTGATCACCAGGCTGCCCTTGGGATCTTTCACCGTGACGTGCAGATCGCCGGTGGCCGCGCCTTGGGCCAAGCCGAATGTAGGTAGCCCCAGCATCACAATCACCAGCGAAACCAGCTTCCGCATTGTCATAGAGTTTTCTCCATAAAAAGATGACTGACGAGGGAGACGCCCGTTTTTGGCGGGCAGAGAACCACAGCCAGTCCGAATTCGGCGGCAGGCTTGAGTGCAAACATTCTTGAGAAGGCGCGCTCCGCTGCTTTGTACATCAAGCCGCAATTAGAAGCAAGCTCGATTACTGAGGAGCATCGGTTTGGTTAGTGCCAGATTGCAATGGTAGGCGCGAGCGTCTCGCTCGTGCAGGGTGCCGGGCAAGGCCCTGGCTCTCTCGCGCACTATCGAGAAAATGCATCAGTGCGCTTAGATCCCGGTTTCGCTAATACTTATTAAGGTCCCGGCTGTCGAAAGTTGCTTTAGGGTACGTGCGGCGCAAGTTGGGAGCCATACAAGGACACCGGCCGGTCGAATGTGATTTCCATCTCGGTGAACCTTGGCAGATCCACGTCCCGTCCGTGGCGCGTGAGCAAGAACAGGCCCGAGGCGCAAGCCCCGACTATCTTGGCCACGCCCGCGGTGGAAGCGTCAGTGGCGGTTTCGACCAGAGCCTCGATCACCAGTTGCGTTGCATCATCGGCCTCTTTGGCAATTCCCGCCGTCACTCCAGCGTTAATCAGCATCCAGGCCTTGCCCGGCCGATCACCGTGCAGCTGCCCTTCAGGATCAATCCTGGTGTGCGACCTTTGATCCAGCTCCGCCGTTGTAACTGAGGCAGCCGCCGGAATGCCGGTTGCCCCCGGAAGGGTGAGATCCGTGAACCTAAGCAGCAGCGCGCCTGACCGGCTTAACACGCGCGGAGGTATGCTTTTTACAACCCTCCCTCCGAGAAGCGTCCCCTCGGGCAACACCACTTTCGAATCGAGCCGGACCGGTTCCACTAAGCGGGCCTGAAACGAGTCTCCGGGCCGGCTCTTGGAAGCGCTCACTCCACCCAGAAGAATGACCCTAGCCCGGGTCCCGGCTGCCAGCGTTACCGGGCCTGGCGACGCAACGTCAGAGGAACTTTCTCCCGACACTGCCAAAATCTCTGTCGGATTCACCGCCTCCAAAGTGACCAGGGGGCCGTTGTCGCTGAATCCTCCATTCCGGGATGCAACGTTCCTCGACTCAGCGTCCTTCGATTCAGTCGGTGCGAGCACCAGAGCCTGCTCGGCGCTCGTATTCTCGGCCTGAGTCGCCGACCTAGCCGCCGGGCCAGCGCCCTTCCTCGTCTTCGCTTGGGCTCGCACTTCCGTCGCACGATTAATAGCGATAAGGGAAACTCGCAGAGTTTGTTCCTTCCCATCGGGCAAAGAGACAGCCGCATTCTGAAAAGTAGGGTAGTTCTCATGACGAGGGATGAAAACCTTCACCACCCACGGCCAGTGATCGTTGGGCACTCTCCGTCGCCGTCCCAGCTTGTCCACCGTCAAACGCACCCTGCTGCCCGCAGCAAACAGTTCACGATCTCCCGAATACACGTCCCGAGCCAGCTTTCCCTCGACAATGTCCCCGGGTTTCATCGCAGAAACTTTCACCGAATTGTTAAGCTGGATTTTCACATAGAGGTCGGAACCCGACCGAGCCTGTGCCTCCGCTTTGCCTGCTTCCACCTTATCCGTCAATAACGATGGCACTGCCTGTCCGGCAAGCGATGATGGGCCAACGGCTAAGCCTAGGTAGCACAATGCGAGTTTCACAGCAAAAGCATAGATGGGTCGCATGACGTCAAATACCTTGCGGGCGAGAGTACGGGCGAAAACTGGTTGATTGAGAATCTACTTGTGGTCTGCCAAGGATTCAAGCAGGCATTTTCCCACACCGATAATTTTACCACCTCGACCGAGGCCACGAATGCCATGTCTGTCCGGGAATTGGACGAAAGGGGGAAATTCGACAGCCAAGAAAGTGGGGGCGTAGTCCCATTCCCGAACACCGCTGCCTGCAGAAACAAACACCTTCAAAACACTGCGGAAATCAAAGCCTTGTATTTGGAGCGCCCAGCCCGGCAGACGATCCCTACCAGATTTCCCGTGTGGCCAACATTTTCTCAGCCATTGCGATTGATCCCCGAACTCTCTTCCTTCACAGTCTTCAGCGCCCAAGCCATGCGCGGCGTGTTGTGGGCGATGCCCAAACGCCCGCGAGCGTCCAGCAAGATCATGCCGCCATGTCCGTTCACGCGCGCTTTCAGATAGTTGATCGCCTCCGCCGCCGCCCACTCCGGCAAGTTGCCCGAGGCCACGCGGTCGGCCGCCCACTTGGCCAGCACCAGCTTCATGATGGGCTCGCCCCACCCCGTGGTCGAGGCCGCCGCCGTCTTGTTGTCGGCGTAGCATCCGCATCCGATCAGGGAGGAATCCCCTAGGCGGCCTGGAGCTTTGTTGAGTGTACCTCCGGTCGAGGTCGCGGCGGCGATGTCGCCATTGCGGTCGAGGGCCACCGCGCCCACGGTGTCGTGCGACACCGCCGGGGCAAACAGATCGGGCTTCTGTTCCGCGGCGTGCGCCTGAAATTCCCGTAAACGCGCGACCTCACGAGGAATGATGAGGTCTTCGTTCTTGCACAGCGGAAGGCCGTGCTCGGCCGCGAGCCGCTCCGCGCCCTCGCCGACGAAATACACATGCGGGCTTTCGCTCAGGATCTTGCGAGCGGCGCGCACCGGATTGCGCAAATGTTCCACGCAGCCGACGCCCCCGGCGCGCAGCGTGGCGCCCTCCATGATCAGAGCGTCGAGTTGCACTTTGCCTTCGCGGTTGAGGAAGCTGCCGCGTCCGGCGTCGAAGGTCTCGTCATCTTCCATGACTACGACGGCTTCCTCGACGGCGTCGAGCGCCGAGCCGCCACGGTGCAGCGCTTGCCAGCCCGCAGCCATGGCGTTGCGCACCCCGTTGAGATGCGCCTCGGCCATTTCATCCGGGATAGCCCAGGCGCCGCCATGCACCACTACAACAGGATCGATCGACAAGAAAAGTCCTCCCCCCGAAAATGACCGATCAGTCTAACACCGCGGGAGAGTGTGGGGCGGAGACTCCTGTCCGCCGCCTTTGATCTTGGTTGGGGATTGGTTGTGGAGCGAGCTGATGGCCCATTTCGGGAATTTACTAGTTAGGGTGATTATTGCGTTGACTCGCCCGGTAAAATTTGCTATATTTAGGCCATGGAGAATAAGGCCATGACCGAACCAAAGAGCCTCCAAGAAGCCATTATCTACTTCTCGAATCCCGATAACTGCATTGATTACTTGGCTATACGGCGCTGGCCTGATGGCAAGGTCATATGCCCCGGTTGCGGGTCGGATCGGGTCAGTTTCAACGCCAAACGGCGCACTTGGAAGTGCTCTAAACACCATTCCAAGCGCGAGTTCTCCATCAAGGTCGGAACCGTGATGGAAGATTCCCCTATCCCTCTGGACAAGTGGCTCACCGCCATGTGGATGATCCTGAATTGCAAGAATGGTGTTAGCAGTTGCGAGATCGCCAAGAACGTCAGGATTAACCAAAAGTCGGCATGGTTCATGCTCCATCGGATCCGACTCTCCATGCAAGACGAAACTCTTGGATCGAAGCTCTCTGGTGAAGTCGAGGCAGACGAGACCTTCATCGGCGGCAAAGCCCGCAACATGCACAAGAGCGTAAAGGCCCGTCGCATCACCGGACAGGGCCGCAATGTTGATGACAAGATCGTAGTCATGGGCGTGTTGGAGCGCGGCGGCAAGATTCGCACTCATGTGGTTGCGGATCGCCACAAGGACACCCTTCAACCTATAGTCCGAACTCACGTAGAGCCGGGAGCTATGCTCTACACCGATGAACTCGGCGGATACAAGGGACTGCAAGGCGAGTACGAGCACCAAATCATCGACCACGCGGTTAAATACGTGGATGGCCGCGTACACACTAACTGCATGGAGAATTTCTGGTCGCTTTTGAAACGCAGCCTTGGCGGAACCTACGTGAGCGTGGAACCGTTTCATCTGTTTCGCTACCTTGACGAGCAATCCTTCCGATTCAACTATCGCGGCACCAAAGAAAATCCGATGACTGATGCCGGCCGATTCAGCATCGCCGCATCTCAGCTAGTCGGAAAGCGAATCACCTTCGCTCAACTCACTGGCAAAGCGAGGCCAGCGATTAACTAAACCTTGGTCATTGAAGCGCGGACGGCGGGCGAAGTCTTAGCCCGCCTTTTTCATTTCACCATCTGAGGTTTATACCCCTCCATCCACTGTGCGCCGTTTTCCGAGGTGATAGATGCAATGTGAATATCCCCGCCAATCTTCGAAGCATAGATGGGGTCTATTTCACGTCCGGCATCACTCTCGCAGGCGCGAATATAGTTAATGGCTACATCTCTGGCTTCAATAACACTGAGCCCTTCGCCTTGTTCTAAGTTGGTCGTGTCCAGTTTTTTCATTGCCGGAATCCAAAAAGCAGTCAGACGTTGGTCTGGGCTTTCGCGAAACAGTAACTTGAAAATAGGTGAACCGGATAGTTGGTAGCCTATAGTGAGGCGAGGACTCGAACAGTCCAAAGGATCTAAAGACTGATTGCGATGAGTAATTTTGAAATCGGCATACGCTGGAGCGCCTCTGTAATATCCCCAAAACAAAGCTTGGATAATTAGGCAGCGATCCGACTGATTCGGGTCGAAAGTCGGAGGATAGCCGCTAATCCTCCCACAATTTTTCGCATCGTTGATCTTCTTATGAAGCCTAAAACCAAATTTCTTAACGTAAGTCAGTAGATCAACCGTAGTGTTATCGGCTAAGGCATCTGCGATCTTTTGCGATTCCTTCGTTAAGTCTAACGCGACAAAACTGTCTGTTGGATCGTTGATCCTAACTGCAGCGCCCGTTAAGCCGTATGCAAGCTTTCGCGACGGATCGTTGACGTAGAAAAGTTTCTGATTATTCCGAATGGCTTTTCCGTGGTCGTCTACGGAGAGCCCATCGGCGGCGATTACAAAGCCAGCTGCCGTGTAGAACCCAAGAATAGCCGTGGGCATCGTTATAAATTCCCCAATTGGCCTATATTGAAGACATGGATAATCGCCGTCGAACATAAATAGAGCGCACCCACCTTCCCGTTGTCAATGAGCAATAACGTCCCACAAGTAAAAACCCGCCAGAAAAGATGGCGGGTATACAATCCTGCATTGTGTGGCAACGACTAGCTTTCGCGTGTATCGCCTGTTGTCTCCTGACGGCCTGCGGCCCTAAGCCCGTGACTATGCCCGTCGCTACCTTTAGGACCGGCGAGTGGGAACTAGGCGAACTCAAAGACTGTCAGCAAGTCAAATGGCGGGATAATCCCATCCTTCAATGCGACATTGAGGACTTCACTACCGAACTTGTCTCGCTGGGCACATTACCAGAACCACAGCGCACCTTGCGGACGAATCAGCTACACGCAAGATGGGACAACGCCAAGATCTTCGCCGTGATCTTCCACGCTGAGAAAGATCACCCATGGAAGTGGGTCTGCCAGAAAATCCCTGACGGCATCACTTGCCGCTAATCGACACGCCGTCCGAACGCCTAGGTTTAGGCCCAGGTTTCGCCTTCGTCGCTCTCTTGCGCTTCCATTCCTGCTCTCGCTTGAGTAGTTCGTCATGCGAGACGCTGAGTATCTTCCGAACTCCTGCGTCAAACTTCTGCGATTCGGTTGATCCGCTGTTTGTCTTGCCTTCTGTCATAAATCCTCACAAGATGTTAGAGAGATCAGTGACGAATGTTTTCGCATTGTCAAAGATCACCTTCGCTTCGTCGAAAGTGTACGTCTGCTTAGGATGCATTACCTCGTTGCGCCATGCGACCTTCACATTGTAGAGATGAGATGCGGCCTGAGCATACTTTTTTGTCTTGGCATCCCTTGCATCTAACCTGCGGACGACAGCATTGATCTGGTCAAGAATGACTTGCCAGTTCTTCTCCGCTACGAGCGCAACGCTCAACTCATTACCGAATCGTTGTACCGCTAACTCCATCACGCGCATCAGGTGAAAAACGCAGGCTGTCGGACGATCAAGTGAAAGACACTTGGCCGCTTCGGAGATGTCCTCAGTCATTTGCGGGAATTTGTTCGTTACTGGGCGACCAAATGGCGGTTCCGTCTGAAGGTACAATGGTGCCTGCATCACTGGGACACTAAGAAAGAGTCGTTCTCCCAATTCATCCACAATGCGAGCGGTCAATTCATAGAGGTTTCTAGTGAGCGCCTTGTTGGAAAAAGATGCGGCGTTCTCCTTAAAATCGTCCATCATCCTTGCGATGTGTTTTTGGGCCAGCGGGAGCTTTAACTGTTCCAGCAATCGCAGCATCTCGCCAAGAGTTCCGCCCAACTCGTCAAACACTTTGTCGTGGATTTTGATGCCCATGTCTGCGGGAGCGTCTGCGGCTATGTTGAAGTGAGCCAACAATTGCCCGACCATGCTCATCAACCGACAATAAGCATCAGCCTCGAATCGGAGCAATTCCATAAGACTTACCACCTTATAGGGCACTTCCACTGGGATTCATCTCTCTTTCCCAGCGAAAATTGACGCCTCAACCATCCTTGCACAATGGGCGAGTGTAGTCAATAATCGCCCTAGTTAGTACCGGGTACCCCCTCCCCCTGATCTTTTGGAATCATGGGGTTACGGCCGGACTACCATCAAGATCTTTGAGGAATAGGGACTTATACGCAAAATATTCTGGAATAAGGACTTAGATGGTCAAAGCATGACGAGGCCCGACGAAGCAATCTGGATTCTCTGATTGTCAAAGAGCTAATGTGTATTGATAGATGATATCCCAGTGAGAAAGACTGAGTCAAGGAATCGCCGTCCGGTGCTGGTGACGAGACGGCGAGCTGCGCCATATACAATCGGGTGGCGGATTCCCGCACGGGCGAGGGCGCCCGCCCTACACGTCCTATGTCCACCAAAGCGCCATTGCCGGCCAAATACTGCTATCGCCGTCGCCTCCCTCACCCGCAGAAGGCCGATGCAGCGCTGTTCGTTACCTTCTGCACTGGTGCGCGTTTGATTTTGCCGGATCAGGGCCGCGACCTTGTTTTTGAACACTGTTTGCGGGAGGGTGGCCCTCGGCCTTTCGCGGGCGAGGGCGCCCGCGCCACACTTTAGTAAAACTTTGACATTCTTTTGACAACGTGGGAAAGAAACTCGTGGAACAATGTTCCCGTTCCAGCATTCCTGCAAATGCAAGAAGGAGTTCTCATGAAAAGCCCTCAGTCCCTCGCGCGACTGCTCACAGTTCTCATTCTTCTGACGCTGTCCGCTGTCTGCGCGGCTCAAACTTATAATGTCACCGACCTTGGCGTGCTTCCCGGAGGCAATTCCAGCGTTGCTTTCGGCCTCAACGCCAGCGGCTCGGTGGCGGGAAATTCCACCCTTCCTAACAACGGCTATGGCCACGCGTTTCTCTATAGCAATGGCACTCTTATCGACCTCGGCGACCTTGGCGGCGGGTGGAGCGACGCGTTTCAGGTTAACGCCTCCGGCCAAGTCACCGGTTACGCACCGGTGGCTGGCGGAAACACCCGCGCCTACCTCTACACCAACCATCGAATGAAAGTTTTGCCGACCCTTGGTGGAGCCAGCAACGACGCTTACGCCATCAACGACCATGGCGATGTCACGGGTGCTTCCTTTACCAGCAATGGCGAGGTCCATCCGTTTCTCTATCGCAAAGGCAAGATGCTTGACTTGGGCACCTTGGGAGCTCACGCGCCGGGACTGTGGAACGTCGGCTCGGGGGTTAATAACTTTGGCGCGGTGGCGGGCATGTCGTGGCGCGCCGATGGCGCCATCCAGGCGTTTCTCTGGAAGAACGGAAAGATGAAAGACCTGGGTGACTTCGGCGGGGGCTATAGCAGGGCATGGGCTATCAACGACAAGGATCAAGTCGCTGGAGAGGCTTATACCGCTGCCTTCGGCGTGGATGCATTTCTGTGGACCAACGGCAAGTTGAAAAACCTGGGCTCGCTGGCGGGCAAGGGCAGTCGAGGTCTCGCCATCAACAGCGCTGGAGTTGTGGTCGGTGAGTCGACTTCGACCAGCGGCGATACTCACGCGTTCATCTATCGCGGCGGAAAGATGCGCGACCTCAACCAACTTATCCCGGCCAACTCGGGATGGGAACTCGAGAGCGCCGGCGGAATCAACGATGCGGGACAAATCAGCGGCTACGGCCTGCACAACGGCCAGCAACGCGGGTTCCTGCTGACTCCACGCTAGCAGCCCGTGTGGGGCGGACACTCCTGTCCACGCCTTCGGTGTCGATCAGCGGAAGGGAAGTCTCTTCATCGACGACACTGCCAGCTTCCGACCACTCGTTACCCGACCAGCGTTGACCGCTGGAACGGCTAAGGAACGGGAGAAGCATCGGCTTCTCCCGTTCTGCGGTGCTACTCCTGGTCGGCGGGGTCCTTGGCCGGAGGGGGCGGGGGCATGGGCTCTTTGAAGTTATTGGCGTTTGGGGGAATCTTACAGCCGGTGGAATCGCAGCGGACTTCCGAATACGCGAACAGCGATTCGTGTCCCACCTTGTCAACCGCGGCGACAGAAACGAAGAAGCTGTCGCCGGGTTTGAGGCCGAGCTCCTGCGGTGAGATCACCCGATGCGTGTCGTGCGTAACCGTGATTCGCCGCCGATAAAAGTTCTCCTTTACCGACCGGGCGGCGGCGACGAAGTGGTCGACATTTCCTCCCGTGGGATTATCGAACTTGATCTGTATGCCCTTCACCGCGTCGCCCTGGGCGTCGAAGTTCTGCGGCGATCCGGGGGCGCGCGCCAGGCTGGCGGCGGACGCCGCCATGACCTTGGCAATGGTCGCGGCGTAGGTGGGAGTGATGAACTTGACCAGGTCGTGGGGCGAATGCTGGTGCGTGGTGATGAAGTTCGTGTCCTTGCAGAACGCTGGTATCTGGCCCGGCGGAGGACACGGCAATGGTTGTGTTTGCGGACAGGTGTTGTTGACGGGCGAGGGCGAGCACTCGAATCTCTCCATCAGGCGAATGGCCGGGTAGCCATTGTTGATGAAGGAGACGTGGTCGCTGGCGCGGCCCGGCCGATCCTCACGCAGCTCTGGGGTCATGGTGATCGATGGCACATACGCGCCGCCCCAGGTTCCGACGTAACGCATCACGCCCCGCGACGGCGAGGTGTTGTCGGTGGTGCCGTCGGGGTCGGTGGCCAGCCGTTCGCGCGGATTTCCCGACGAATACAAGCGGAACTCCTTGAGATCGGCAGGCTTGTTGGCAGATTTATCGCCGCCGGGAATGTCCGTGTTCAGCATCGCGATCACTTGCGGATTCTTGAAGTAGCGGCTGAGGTTGGCCGCAATCGAGCCCGAGCCGTACAGCCCTTGCTCCTCGCCGGAGAAAGACATGAACACAATCGTGGCATCGAAGCTATGGCCGGCAAGCACCTGCGCGAGTTCCAGAACCACACCCGTCTGTCCGCCGGAATCGTTGCCGCCGGGCGCGTTTGAGGTGGTGTCAAGGACGTTGGTGGTGCGCGAATCGTAATGGCCGCCGATGACCACCAGACGATTGGGATGTTTTCCGGGCAGCCAGGCAATCACGTTGTAGGTTGGCGAGCTCGGACAGTTGGGATGCGTGAACTGATCAAGCTTGACTTGCAGCCCGGAAATGGCGCTGTAGTGTTTGAAGAGGAAGTCGCGGGCTGCCGTCACACCGTGCCCCTTTTCGGGTTCGCCCGAGCAAGATTGGCGGGTCCTGAAGTTCTGCATCGTGGTTGCGGTGTTTAGGATGTTGTTGGAATTCACATTGCTGACGATGGCGCTAATTTCGGGATCGGTCTTTATGTCACTGGCCTGAGCAAGGCCCAAGAGCACGAGGGACAGTATGACGAGAAACAGCAGAGTGCGGTTGGTCAGCGGTCGCTTCATAGGTAAAGTCTCCTTGCGGAATCGTGCGATCGGTCGGGGGCATCGGCCGTAGCCATGGATTTCCTTTTTGACATCAAAAACGGCACCCATTGTAACCCCATCCGGCCTGCTTGCGACCTGGTTCAAGCAAAAACCAATCCCCGTGTAGGGCGGACACTCCTGTCCGCCGCCCCGCGTTCGCCTAGATCGATCCATCTCTGCCACGCCCAACAAATCCCCAACAATCACTTCGCCGATCTCCATCACACATTCACTCCTTATTTCTTGACTCGACCCACCAACCGGAAAACTGTCATCCCGGAGCGTAGTCGAGGGACCTTGTGTTTCCCGTATCGCCCCAGACACAGGTTCCTCCTGTCTCTCTGTCGCGCGCGTGTCAGAATGGCAAGACCTGTGTGGCTATCCCAGGATCGCGTGGGTGATCCCCTGCCACCAGGAAGGATTGTGTCGCCACATGTATACCGCGAGGCTTTGGCCCACGATCAACAACGGCAGGGCACAGAGATACACCTTGTGGACGCGCCGGCCTACCAGCAGGTCGTGCGCAACGCCGAGAAGGATCAGCAGGTCCACGCCAGGATAGAGGAGATTGTGGTCGAACAAGTAGTCAAAGCGGGCAAGGGGCGCGTCCATGAGCCCGCAGGTTGCGATGAAGATCAGCCGGCGATGCAGCTCTGGTTTGGTGCGCCAATAGATGGCAAGCGCAATGCTCACGCCAAAGGCGATCATGCCGTAGAACGGGATGCTCAGAAAAGCATCCGCGTCGCTCAGATGCAGTTGAACCGCGTCAAAGCGGGCCATGATGATGGCGGTAGCAATGCCCAGCGGAACCATCACCGTGGCAAGCCCGGCGCCAAACCATCCGATGGAGCGATGCCAACTGACTTTGTGTATACGGACCAGCGCGGACTGACAAATGAAGAAGATCACCCACCCGGCGAAAACTGAGGCATGAATCCAGAGGATGAAGGGCCGCGGCACCGCGGGATGGAACAGGTTGGCGTTGACGGTACGCTTGAAACCGGCGACCACAATCGCCGCGACCAGCAGCGACATCGAGAAATAGAAATATCGATGCAAAATCCCGTTACGCCCGGTCAAGGTCGTCGTGCTCAGTTTCTTCTCCGGGCTCATTGCAGGCCCGACGCGTTCTGCCTTGACCGTGGACATTGAAGTGAGCCGGGACTTCCGACTGAAAGAGAGCGGCCACAAAAGCGTGATGGTGGCGAGAGGTTTCATCCGTAATCTCCTTTTGATGAATTGTTGAGCGTGTTTACCGTGCTCCATGCCACGTAGGCCAACATCAGGCCCGACGAAGCCAAACAGAAGATACTTTGGGCGCAACCAGGAGGCGCACGGAAGTAGGTTGTACCACATGTTCATGGAGCGCACCTCCTGGGTAGCGTTAGGTCCGAGCCGGTCGCTAAAGTTGCTAGGAGTCATGTATTTAAATGCGCACTAGCGGAGCCCAAGCGTGCGCGCCGCGAATCGACCATTCATCTTTTGCTGCAACTCCTCGCGGATCGCGTCTGGTAAGGTGACCGAGGAAGGTGCGGCCGCTACATCTTTCAATGTGGTGTTCGCGCCGCTGCCTTGGAGGTGCACGGGCCTTGCGAGAAAAGCGTGGAGGTCGCCGGTGCTTTTGTCCAGGGCCTGGCCTACGATGTCCCCGGCATCGGTGATCCCGTAGGCGAACATCAGATATAGCTTCGAGTGGGCAGGGATCAGGGAATTGAGATCGGTCATCACGTTGTTTTGCCAGAGGTAGGCGCGGCAGTTTCCGCTGCTGTCGCATGACCAGCCCACCACTTGGGTTTTGTTGTTGATCCATCCTCCCAGGCTGATTGCATCCCCGCTTAGCGTTCCGAGGTCCTGCATGCCTTTTGCCTTGGTCCACAGGAAGGAATGGATGATGGTATCGCCGGACAGATCCGAACCTCCAATCACTTCACCTCGGTCATTGATTGCGGCAGCGGTGTTGATTTGGGCGCCTCCCAGGCTTCCGAGGTTGATCGGCTTGCCATGGTCCCACAGCACGGCGTGCGGTCCGACTTCGAGCGGAACCAGCGGTGTGTTGGAGCAGAGACCCGAGGCGCCGACAGCCTGGCCACGGTTGTTGACACCGAGTGCGAAACCGACGGTATCGCCAGCGAGAGGTCGGAGCCTGCGAAGCTCGCCCGGTTTGGGACCCCAGATCACGGCCTCGAAATCGAGAACCTGCGGGGCTGGGCAGCTTGAGTCCTGAGTTTTGTTCTCTGCCGCGCCTACGATCTGGCCTCGATCGTTGAGAGTGAAGGCCACACTGTTATTGCCGCCTAAAGTACGCAGCGCAGTCATCGTCCCGTCATTCCACAGAGCGCCGAGACAGATCAGGTGAGTACCGAAGCCACAAAAATCCTCGCCCAAGGGGTCGTTCGTTGAGGTGTCGGACGCGATGGATGCCTCATTACTGTTGTTGACCCAGTACGCGATGCTGTTTGGTCCTCCCAAGGTACCAAGGTCGGTCATGTGGCCGCGGTGCCAAAGGAACGCATGCTGGTTCCCATCTGGTACGGTCGCAACCCCATCAACCACGCCGGCGTGGTTAACTCCATATGCCAAGCTAGTCGTCCCGCCCAGGGTGCCCAGGTCGGTGACGGTGTACTGTGTGGTTGACTGTTGCTGCGCGCTGCCGAGGGCCGGACCGAGGGCAAGCGCGGAGATTAGAGTGATGGTGGCGAAAAGTTTCATCGTGATCTCCTTTTTCCCGAAAATTTGTTGAACCGGTGACTGCGCTCAACGCCAGCTAGGAAAAACCCAATCGCCGCCGCTGTCAAAGAAACTAGCCATGAATCGCTTGTTAACCGGTAAGCGGTTCAGCGGTCGCGAGATAGCGGGTTCCCGTGAACCGTTGCCGGGGCCAGCGTGGTACACTTCATCGGCGCGGAGTAAGACATGCCTGTATCTGGCGGCGCCATCACCACCTACCGCTTTGGTCCTTTCGAGGCAAACCTCGCCACCGGGGAGCTTTTCAAGCAGGGCGTTCGGGTTAAATTGCAGGAACAGCCATTCCGGCTCCTGGTTATTCTCCTGGAAAATGCGGGAGAACTGGTGACCCACGAGGACATCCAGCGCCGGATCTGGGAGAACAATACATTCGTCGAGTTTGACAGCAGTCTACGAGTCGCCGTCCGCAAGCTTCGCGATGCCTTGGGCGACGACGCTGACAATCCCCACTACATCGAGACCATCCCACGCAAAGGTTACCGGTTTCTGGGGCCGGTCGTCCGCGCGAAAAGCTCCGAGTCCCAGCCGATGTTGATCGGTCAGATTATTTCGCACTACCGCTTGATCGGGAAGCTTGGCAGCGGCGGGATGGGAATCGTGTACGAAGCGGAAGACATACGCCTGGGACGGCGGGTTGCCTTGAAAGTCTTACCCGAGAGTCTGGCCCATGACCAAAAAGCTCTACAGCGGTTTGAGCGCGAGGCCCGCGCAGTCTCCTCCTTGAACCACCCGAGCATCTGCACGATTTATGAGGTGGAAGAACACGATAACCGGCCGGTGATTGTCATGGAGCTGCTGGAAGGGGAGAGCTTGAAGGACCGGATTCGGAAAGGGCCGATCTCCGGCGACGAGCTCTTGGGTATCGGCATTCAAACATCAGAGGGTTTGGAGGCCGCGCACGCGAAAGGAATCATCCACAGGGATATAAAACCGGGAAACATTTTCGTCGTAGGTGGAAGCCGTGTAAAGATTCTCGATTTTGGATTGGCCAAGGTGGCGCCGGGCGATGTGGCAGAAGACGGATCCGAGGAGGAATCGCTTACCCTGGAAGGCGTCATCCCCGGCACAACCTCCTACCTGTCTCCTGAGCAGATCCGAGGAGAAGAGATTGACGCTCGCAGCGATCTGTTCTCCCTGGGCGTGGTGCTTTATGAAATGGCCACAGGCCAGCGGCCCTTCGCAGGCAAGAATCGCGTGCTGCTGATGCAAGCCATCTTGAACGCAAAGCCGGCAGCGCCCAGTCGCACCAGTCCCGCATTACCCGCGGCGCTGGATTCGATCATTGCAAAGTCGCTGGAGAAAGACCGCGAGCATCGCTACCAGCGTGCCGCCGATCTTTGCTCCGACTTGAAGCGAGTTAAAGCCGGCATGGAATCCGACCCCGCAGTTGCCAGTGCCTTAGCGGCCGCGAAAGGTAAGGCACGGATTGCCAGAAGATGGAAGATCGCGATAGCTGTAAGCGTCGCGGCGATTGCGATCGCGGGCGGGGCACTTTTCTATTCCCATCGCGCGCCTGCCCTTAGTGGGAAAGACACCATCGTTCTGGCCGATTTCGATAACCGAACCGGCGACCCGGTGTTTGACGGGACGCTGCGGCAAGGGGTGGCGGTACAGCTTGAGCAGTCCCCTTTTCTGAGCCTCATCTCGGATGAGCGCATCCAACAGACACTTCGGCTGATGGGTCAGCCAGCCGATGCCCGACTCACCCCAGACATCGCCCGGGAAATCTGTGAGCGAACCGCAAGTGCTGCGGTCCTGGACGGCTCGATTGCCAGTCTCGGCAGTCAGTACGTGTTGGGCTTGCGTGCAAAGGCCTGCCGCACTGGAGAGGTTCTCGCCGAGGAGCAGGTCCAAGCGGCAAGAAAAGAGGACGTGCTGAATGCCCTGGGTCAAATTGCCAGCAAATTCAGAACCCGAGTAGGTGAATCACTCACCACAATCGAAAAGCACAACACTGCCCTCGCCGAGGCAACGACTCCTTCACTCGAAGCGCTCAGAGCCTATAGCGCGGGCTGGAAGGTTCTATCTTCAACTGGTTCGGCCGCTGCTGTTCCCTTCTTCAAGCACGCCATTGAGATCGATCCCAAATTCGCCATGGCCTACGCATCACTCGGGCGCATGTACGACGATCTGGGAGAGTCTGCCCTCTCTGCGGGGAGCACCAGCAAAGCCTACCAACTGCGGGATCGCGCCAGCGACAACGAGAAATTCTTTATTTCCGCTTCCTACGATATGCAAGTTACGGGAAACCTGGAAAAGGCCCAGCAGACCTGCGAGTTGTGGGCGCAAACTTATCCTCGCGCGATGATACCCCACGCCTTCTTGTCGGGAATTATTTACCCCGTCTCCGGCAAATATGAAAAGGCGGTCGAAGAATCCAGGAAGGCAATCGAGTTTGATCCGGACTTTGCTATCGGATACAACATTCTTGCCCTCAGCTATGCATACCTTGACCGCCTAAGCGAAGCCGAGAATACCCTGGAGCGGGCCTCCGAGCGCAAACTGCAAATCCCTGACGTTTTGGTCGAGCACTACGACCTGGCCTTTTTGAGAGGTGACAAAGCGGGCATGGAACGGGAAGCAGCTCTGGGTCAGCGAACCTCCGGAGCGGAAGACTGGATCGCCGACCACCAGGCTTTTGTCCTGGCATACTCCGGTCACTTGCAACAGGCAAGAGGGATGTCGCGGCATGCTGTCGCCTTGGCTGAACAATCGGCCCGGCCGGAAACCGCGGCTCTTTACGAGACCGGCGAAGCATTACGGGAGGCCTTTTTTGGAAATGCGCCAGCCGCAAAGCAGAGCGCGATGGCAGTACTCAAGCTTTCAAAAGGCCGGGAGGTGGAGTTTGGCGTAGCCTTTGCACTGGCACTCGCCGGGGATTCTGCCCGGTCTCAAACCCTCGCCAATGATCTCGAAAGACGTTTCCCGGAGGATACGTCAGTCAGATTCACTTACCTGCCAGCGTTGCGCGCACGTCTCGCCCTGAACCACGGCGAGCCTTCAAAGGCCGTCGAACTGCTACAAATCGCCCTTCCCTATGACCTTGGCGCGCCCCGCAGCAGCTTCTTTGGGTTCTTCGGAACCTTCTACGAGGTCTATGTGCGTGGCCAGAGCTTCCTGGCTGCACACCGGGGTGCCGAAGCCGCTGCGGAATTCCAGAAAATTCTCGATCACCGCGGCATCGTGGTCAGCGATCCGGTCGGTGCAGTGGCTCGTCTCCAACTGGGCCGAGCTTATGCCGTGCAGGGCGACACGGCTAATGCAAAAGCAGCTTACCAAGACTTTCTCACTCTCTGGAAAGACGCCGACACCGACATCCCGATCCTGAAGCGAGCCAAGGCCGAGTACGCGAAGCTGCGATAGTTGGAACTAAGCGAGGCAAGACCGACATCCGCCGTCAGATGGGGCTCGTGGAAAGGAGCGTTCCTGTTCCGATTCGTTCAAAGGAAAAGGCCAATCTGATTTCTCAGACTGGCCTTTATTTATGCCGGCTCCGCGCTGGCCCAGTTTTACCCAGCCTCACCCCCGCAAAAATCCCCAAGCCTCGCGATACTTCTCAAACTTCGACCGCCTCTTCCGGCTCCCAGAAAACAACTTCAAAGTCCGCATCCGCCGAATCACCCGCACCGGAAGCACATACCAAGCACTCTCCGGAACCACGTAAGCCACAAGCACATCGATCTGATCCGCCCCGATACGCCTTCGAGTAAACTTCGCCATCGTCCCTCTATCTCGACGATCAGCCTCCGCCCACAAACCCCCAACCTTCGCCACAGCCAACAAATCCCCAACCACCACACCCATGCTCATAACGATTCACTCCTCAATTTTTGGACTCCTTCACCCTGCCGAAAAACTGCCACCCCGACAAAACTGTCATCCCGAGCGAAGTCGAGGGACCTTGTGTTCCCCCGCATCGCCCAAGACACAAAAAGCCCCTAGGACGATTCCCGTCCGAAGAGGCTCCATAAAGCCATTAAGGTTATATAAACAAGATACAAAATATCACAAGGCTAAGTCAAGCAAAAACCATGTAGGGCGGACACTCTTGTCCGCCGCCTTTGCGCCGCGATCCTCCTTACGCTGTCATCCTGAGGAAGCGCAGGCCTTCGCAAAGCGAAGGCCTGCCAACGAAGGATCTATGCATTCCCTTCGTGACCGAGCCCACCCGTCCCAATAGCAGCGAACTTTGGACTTCGCGCGCCACGATCTCCGCGAGATACAATCGAGGGTCAGGGATTCGCGTCACCGGTTTCGGGAGGCATGGAATGAGTTTTTCGGCGTCAGCGGCGGATGAGCGCGTGCTAGACGTCCAATCCACCGACAACACAATCAGCGCGAACCTGCGCGACGGCCGCGTCATCACCGTGCCGCTCGTCTGGTATCCCCGCCTGCTCGAAGCCACCCTTTCGCAGCGCAAGAACTGGAAAATCGCCGCCGGAGGCTACGGAATCCATTGGCCCGACCTCGACGAGGATTTGAGCACCGAAGGATTGTTACGCGGCGCACCTGCACCCAAGGTCCACGTTCCCACCAAGAAATAATCGCCCCCGGGTGCCACAACCGTCTCAAGGGTGGCCCGTCCAAGCTTTCGCTTGGGCGGTTTTCCTGGGCATTCTTCTGGTCACCTGTCGTGGAAACGGGGTGGGTTCACTCCGCGGCCAGTTTCAACTGATCCAGCCAGCGCTGATCGGTCTCCTCCAGTTTTTTCGATGAATAGAAGAGGGTGAGCAGGAAACCGTCCATCGATTCCTCGGTCCTTACAAGGGTTTGATCGTCAGACACCCGCTGCAGCTTCCAGACGTGGACCGCCTTAGCCATGTACGCCTTTCCCGTCCATGCGAACTGCTCATAGGGCTGGACGAGGACTATCCGGGAATTTATGCGTGTGCCGCCGGTGGTCCAGGAGAACGCGGTTCCAGCTTCGAGTGGTCCAGCGATTTTGGTCACGGAAATGTCCGGCTGCCACTTCGGCCAGTTGGCCACGTCCGTCAGCAGAAGCCAGACTTTTTCGACCGGGGCGTGAATGGTGATCTCAAGCGAGGCTTTGACCGGGGCGTTCTCCCGAATCTTGCCGCTGCGCGCCAACTCATTGTCCGAGACGCTTGCCTCGAGAAAAAGAAGTGTAAGAATCAGGTTGCGGCAAATGCTCATAGACGATCCTCACCCCAGGTTCAAGGCATGGTACGTTTCCTTCTCGTTGTGGGTTCCGCAGAAAAGTCAGCTAGAGGCGTGACCAAGAGTTGGATTTTTCTGCCACGCAAAAGCCCCAGCCTCCGCAAAGAACGCGGAAGGCTGGGCCACCCGCCATGCCCCCCACCCGCAGGGGTGGTGCCGTACAAGTTGCCATCGGTACCCAGCGTCAGGCCGCTATTAGGAGAAGCACCGTCGCTTTTGTTCTGGAAGCTATACAACTGAGTCATCTTCCCTGCAGGTGTAAGTTGGAAGACAGCGCCGAAACCATTCGCTCCCCCGCTCTGTGTCGTGCTGTACAGGTCGCCATCGCGGCCTTGAGCGAAAAGGCCGATCCAGCCAGGGTTCGCGGGGTCTCCGGTCTTGCTTCCAAGGTTATACAGGTCGGTATATTTTCGTGCGTGGGTGGTTGCGCTCGCGGCGACCATGACGATGACGGCGGCGAGAACTTGTAATCGCGCGACATGTAGTTTCTCCATAAGTTCCTCCACAGCGGTTCGGTGCGGAAATGCCCACTGCGGTTTCGCACGGCATATCGCGAAGCAAAGCGGTGCGCCTCATGACGCACTTCTTGATGAACTTGTGTTTGATAGACCCCTTTGCGGCTTTGAAAGCCAGAGCCTAGGAAAGGAAAGATAGATTGGCTAGGAAGAGGCTCCCCATAAAGTAGCTGCAACGGTGCGCCCAAGAAGAGCCATTGTCAAGCATGAACGTCTGGCAGCTACAAAATCGTCTACAGTCGGAATTTAGTGGCTACGCTGCTCGTCTTTTGCTCACAGCTTGGTCGTGATCCTTGCTCAGACTCCGGGCTGCGCTTGCTATCTGCTCTTCAGTGGCAGTGCGGATTTGCTGAGCCGCGTTCTGGTCCTTCATCAAGTACGACATCGTGTGAATGTGGAGGTTGGCCATGATGTTGTCGATGGCGGGTGGGAGATTTATGGGTCCAGGTCCATGGCCTAGGAGTGGTATATGGAGCCGCCAAAGCAACTGTGGCCACCAAGGGGGGCAAATATCGTCAAACTCTTCGATCTTCATCAGGTTCGCCAAGGTCTCGCGATCTACTTTCTGATCTTTGTCGGACATACATACCTCCTTCAATTTCGAAATTGGGTGTTAGGTTCGTGCGATCGTTGTCGGCCGGGGTCACTCTCAGTTCCTGAAAACATGCAGAGGTGAACCGAATTTAATTCCGGATTGGCACGACTGGGGTCCCTTGCCTCAAAAAGGGGTGGTGCTCTGTCGGCAAAGGCAGGAAACACTCACTCGAGGCAAACCCACTCTACCCTTGGATCCTGCAGATTTCAAGTAGAAACTTGTGTGCCCGCTGGCACCTGGGACAGTATTGGAGCGCACGAGTCACTCTCAAAGAGAACCACAAGATCATCCGCACTGGGCCCTACGCCATTCTCCCAAACGCATTCCTTGGTGATGTGATGAGCCAGTGACGTAAACCGGAGCTTTGGTTCACACCGAGCTTTCGCTGCTATTCGTTCGAGTCCTGTTGCCACGGTTGGCGTTTCATGCTGGCGGTACGAACCCCGGAAGCATCTCTGGACACCTGCCATACCGCGTCCTGAGTTTCTGCCTTCCTCGTTACGGGATAGGGTCGGCTACTTCCACCACGATCGATTTCGGTGTTCCGGCCTGCAACCTCCCGGTCTACGCTTCGCAATGGCCGTTGCCGGACATCACGCAAGACTTGGTACGCGGCTGCGAGCTAGGCTTTGCCGTGGTCTCCATTTCAGGAAACTGAACTCCATGAGCTTTCAAGGCACAACCCGCGCGGACCCGGACGGGCGCTCATTAGCGCATCCGGTTCTTATCGCAGATGTTGGCGGCGAAGCGATCAGCGGGATAAGGATGGAGCGCTCGCGGTTGAGGAAGCCAACGCCTAGCCAGAGCGAGGAAACCGCCTGCCGCGCCTTACAGCAGCCTTCCAAAAACCCTGCAAAATCACCCCTGCAAGTGCCTGATACCACGGGGGCGGGATCGGGCTGCCGGGGTGTAGCTGGAAACAACAGTATTTGAACCTCTATCCTCAGAACGTCTAGCGGGGAGGGTAATGGCCGGCTCAGGCCCCAAACCAGGGCAATGAGTGTAACAGGGATTTTTCGACAGCACCAATTGCTCCGGCGCCGGCTTCTCCTCTTGCCACCACTCCTGCTCCGCCCCCGACGACGGGGTCAGTCCTACCCAGCGGAATCACAGGCGCTTTGACGGCGTACCGTCCTGACGAATCAGAACGCAAACCAAGTAGAACTGGCTCAGTCATCAATTCGTTGGATATCAAGTAGAGATCGCCGCCAATGCACCGAGATTCGGGGAGGCCGGATGTGGGAACCTGGTTCCGCGATTAGGAAAGCCGGAAGAACACTGGCCTTCGAAAATTGCAGTCTTAACATGCATACCGGCACCTTGATCCGCATTGTTCAGTCCACATCCTAAAGCCCGAAGAACTCCAGCGCGGCTGCCCGCTGAATAACTTGTCCCAAGAGATGTCGCCCCTCGATGCGGGATTTCGCAAGCGGACGGCGTTTGAGTTTCCTTGCCCCAGTCCCGACCGGGGGAGATCATATTGACGAGATTCACAAAATACAGGAGGAATGGAACGGAGCGGGAACTTTTGGCCTTCTTGTGACATTAAATAAGCATGAACGGTTTGAAAAATGCCGCAGAAGGGTTGCTCGGATTGAGCTGGCGCACCGACTAATGACTAGCGACGAAGCCTTGATGCTGGAATTCCAGAGTGGATCGCGCGCGGCCTTCGAGGAGCTGTTTGCCCGTTATCACAAGCCACTGTACGGCTTCTTCGGGCGCCGACTGAACAACCCCGAGCGGGCGGAGGATCTCACCCAGGAAACTTTCCTCGCGGTGATCCGCGCAGCCTCCCGATATGAGCCGCGAGCTTTGGTTCGAACGTATCTGTACGGCATTGCGTTGAAGCTGCTGGCTGCGGAACGCCGCAAGTTCTTGACGAGTAGCACACTAGGAAAGTCCGCTCCTGAGCCTAAGACTGACGGAACTCCCGAGTGCGTGCTCTGGGTCCGGCAAGCGATGGAAAAGCTGGATGCGCCGGAGCGCGAAATCTTGATGCTGCGCGAATACGAACAGCTGAGTTACTCCGACATTGCAGAGCTGTTGCGAATTCCCGTAAATACGGTCCGTTCCAGGCTTTTTCGATCGCGTCTCGCATTGAAGAGTTACCTAGAGTCGCAGGCAAAAATCAATCCTGCATCGAGACCTAGCACCGCGCAGCCGCACCCAGGAAGACGAGGCTTGCAATGAACACGAACAGACATCCGATCGGACAGGAAGAACTCATGGCTTATTTCGACGGCGAACTGCCCCCGGACCAAGCCGCCGAAGCCTTGTCGCACCTGGAACTGTGTCCGGAGTGCCAGACCCTTGCTGCCGATTTCCGGGGTGTTTCCCAAGAACTAATGGCCTGGGAAGTTGAGTCACCGGAAGTAGGTATTCCCTCGGAGATCAATGCGGCGCTTGGGGAGCGCCTCCTGAAGCGCGAAGCGGCAATGATCAGCTCGCCGAGATTGAAAAACAGAGTTATGACGAGCCGCTGGGTCTGGGGCGCAGCCTTGGCTGTCGTGTGCGTGGCTTTGGGACTGAAGTTTACCCTCACTAGCCACAATCGGAATGAGGATCGCTCGACCGCGTATCCGAGCATGGCTTCGATAGAGCAATACCTGATGCCGGATCGCGATGCCGAGATTGCCTTAGCGCGAAGCGCTGCCCCGGAAGCTATATCCAGCGACGCAAAGATCCTGGTCCTCGGGTGGCGGGGCTATGAGACCGCAATCGAAGGAAGGAACGGTTTTGTTTGTATGGTGGAACGATCATGGATGTCCCCATTCAACTCCGCTGAGTTCTGGAACCCCAAAGTGCGGGTGCCGCAATGCTTCAATCCGGCAGCCGCGCGATCCATTCTGCCCCTCACGATCAAGCGGACGGAGATGGTATTAGCCGGGCTGTCGAAAGCTCAGATGATCGACAGCATCAAGGCCGGATTCGACAATAAAGAGCTACCAGCGCCGGAGCCGGGCGCGATGTGTTACATGATGTCGCGGGCAGGCTACCTTAATGACGCCCTTGGGCACTACGTACCTCATCTGATGTTCTATTTTCCACTGACAGACAAATCCTCCTGGGGCGCGGATCTGCGCGATTCGCCGGTCACACTGAATCCGCAGTTTCAGGGCGGTCCGGAGCCGATCACCGAGTTCGTAATTGCTGTTGGCAAATGGTCGGATGGAACAGTTGCACCGGTTATGTAGGAATGTCTCAATGAGAAAGAGCGCGACAGCGGTTTCCCTCTAGTCAGCGGAAATGGAAATCAGAGTACCCATTCTAAAGATGTATTGAAAGGGGAAAATCAATGAACCGAAAGATGGTCAGGACAATCACATTAGGGACTTTCGCGTTGGTTGCCGTACTATGCGCAGTGCGGCCAGGACGCGCAGCAGACGCCAAAAATCCGTATCCCACCAGCATGGCCCCGCTCGATCAGTACCTCATGGACCGCAATGACGAGATCGCCTTGGCACGGACCGCGGCTCCGCCATCCGTTGCCAAGGACGCTACAGTCATGGTCCTCGGAAGGCAGGGCTATGAAACTGCCGTCGAAGGCACGAACGGTTTTGTCTGCAACGTAGACCGCTCGTGGATGGACCAATTCGAAAACAGTCCCGAGTTTTGGAACCCTAAGAGGCGCGGTCCGGTTTGCTACAACCCGCCGGCTGGCAGGACGCTGCTGCCGATCACTTTGATTAGGACGAAATTGGCATTGGCTGGAAAATCGAAAGCTGAAATGAACGAGGGTATGAAGGCCGCGATTGAGAAAGGGGAACTGCCGGCCCTCGAGCCTGGCGGGATGGCCTATATGCTGTCGAAGCAAGGGTTCCTTAACAGCAGATGCGGCAACTGCTCTCCCCATCTCATGTTTTATGTTCCCGTGAAAGACGCTCACACCTGGGGTGCAGCCCCGCTTGGCACTGACGCCCCGGTTCTGCTGGCTACACACTTTAATGGTGCTCCGGAGCCAGTGACCGAGTTCATCGTTCCGGTGTCCGAGTGGTCGGACGGAACGTCGGCGGACTCGGGCGATCAGGCTCACTGACGTCCGCTCTTAACGCGAATTCAAGTCATTCCCCATGCGAAGAAGAACGGCGAAATCTTAAGGCTCGGGCGCATGTTGAGCTTTGAGATTGTGGAAGTGAATCCGGTGATCGACGAACACAACCGAACCGCCGATCTGGCCGTGGAACTGGCGCTGTCGGCGTTCGGAAAGAAGATTCTCTAGGGATTTAGATCAAAGGAGGCTCTATGAAGCTCTATCCGTTCCGTTCTGTTCGCTGCGGTGCGGCGACCGAGATGGTAGCTCCAAACAAGTTTGAGACGAAATTCGGCAAGGATGTGCCAATGACACAAACCTTACCTAATTAGATTACGTCAGAGTTGCCCGTTAAACGGCAACAATAGCCTTCGGCCAGCGGTCTCACCGCACGCGTCTATATGATGCTTTTCTCGATAGCCTTGAGCACGGCCCGAGTCCGGTCGCGCACTCCGAGTTTCGACAGAATGTTGGATACATGGTTCTTGACTGTCCCCTCCGAGAGATTTAAAGCAGTCGCAATTTCGCGATTGCTGTAGCCTCCCGTCATGAGTCGCAGGATCTCAGCTTCCCTGCCCGTAAGTGTTTCTTGGTCGTACCCGCTGTCCGCAGGCAAGCGAGCTTGGTGGATGCCGCGAACCAAGCGCTCCGTGATCACCGGGGAGAACATGGTGCCACCACCCGCGACCAGGCGGATGGCATTGGTGAGTCGGTCCAGTGAGACATCTTTTAGAAGATAGCCTTTTGCGCCCAGGCGGATGCCCTCGAGTAAGGCCGAATCGTCGTCGAAAGTTGTGAGAAGAATGACGGGAGGAGAGTCCTTAAGATCGTTCATTCCTCGCAACACGTCAATGCCACTCATCTTCGGCATTCGCACATCGAGTAAAACCACGTCGGGACGATGCTGGCGCATGTGCGCAAGGGCGTCCTCACCATCGGCCGCATGTGCAACGACGCGAATGTCCTTAGCGAGGTTAAGGAGCGTTTCCAGGCCCTCCCGCACGAGAGTCTGATCTTCTACTAGCAAAACTCGAATCACTGCAGTTCCGTGGGGCTCTTGGCGGGAAGCCAGGCTCTGAGTCCGAAACCAGCCTCCCGATTGGAGTTTAGCGCCAATCCGCCGCCTAACTCCTCCAATCTGTGGCGCATCGATGAGATACCCGTCCCTGAATGACCATTCGCTGCACTTTGGCCATCATCATGCACTTCGATTTCTATCGCGTCCTCCTCCACGCGGAGAGCAATCCACAGATTGGAAGCGTCAGAGTGCTTAAGCGTATTCGTCGTAACTTCTTGCACGCAGCGTAAAACGGCATGCGCTCTTGCGCTATCCGTTATGTGCAGTTGGTTCGGCATCGAAAGATGCAGCTTAATGCGCGGGAGATTCTCAGTCAGAGACGTGAGCGCTTGGCGAAGATCAATTTCGTCCGTCTCTCGTAGGGATGAGACAACAGAGCGGAGGTCGGCGAGTAGTTGCTTGGAGGTTGCGAGAGCCTTCCCCATAGCAGTATGTGCTTGCTCGACCGAACTATGCCGAGCAGCCTCCAGATGCAAGCAAAGTGCGGTGAGATGATGTCCCAGAACGTCATGGAGCTCACGGGCGATTCGCAGGCGTTCTCCTGTCTTGCTGCTCTCGCGCAGCAATTCGCGGGTTGACGCCAGCTCCGCATTGATGCGAGCCAGATCTTCGCGTGCGCGCGATTCGCTCTTCGCCATGGCAGCCGTCACCAGGGCAAAAACCTGGAAACCAAGAAATGCTGCTGTGCCGCCCCACCTCCATCCCATGTGGTAGTGCGGTTCCAGGAAATAAATCAGCAGAGACGAGTCAAGCGCAGTCCAAACGCAGGCCGCTAGCAGCGGCAGTACTAACGCGAGTTGCCAGGAAACAATGACCAGCAGAAAACCGACAAAGTAATTCTGAAGCAGGGCGGTCATTCCGAGAGTTGCAATGGTTTCAACTACCAGGGCAACCAATCGCACCCGCGAAGATCGCTTGGCCGGGCTCGAACTGAACCAAAACGCCGGGCCAAAAACAAGGAACAGAACTAGCCATGCAACCCACCGGCCGCCAGTGAGCGATTCGCCACTGCGGGTCGAGCTGTCGAGAATCGGCAGACCAAGGAATACCCACGTTCCAATCCCCGCTGCCCGCAGTACGCGGTGATAACCCGGAGACGAGGGTAACGCCTGCTGCATATTGCACATTATTGCAGATCGCGTTTAACAGCGGATGTGCCGGAAGTCATGGTGTTCGGCAATGACTTCCTGCACTGGTCGGCGGAAGCATCGTGATCTAACTTGTCAGCAGGCTGCACCCATAAATCTAGAGAAGGAGAACACCCGTGAAGCATGTCACACCATCACTGAAAATCGGAATCACAACGCTGTTGATTACCGCGTGCATTGGTCTTGTCCTGTATTCGCGAGAAAAAGCAAACGCGGCGGATGAAAACGTTACCGCCCATGCGGTGACAATAAAGGGCTATCTCAGAGATGCCGAATGCCCCTTGCGCTACAAGGGATCCATGAAACCGCAAGGTTCGTGCGCTATGGACTGCGTGAAAAAGGGGTCGCCCATCGCTCTGCTTACTAAAAGCGGCGAGCTGTACATGCCCGTCGATTCCACCCCGGAGAAAGATGTGCGTCCGTTATTAATGCCACACTTTGGAAGGTACGTTTCCGTCACCGGCAACCTCTTGGAACGTGGTGGGTTGCGCGCCATCACTGTCGAGCAGATTAACGAAGTGCCGGATAACTAATAACAGGGGGCAGGCGTTTGGCCAGTGTCAGCGGATGCCTGCGGGATGGTTTGTGCTTCGTGTCCGGCTGCCTTTGCCGGGTAGGGCCTCCCCAGATTGTCGCCTGCTGAGGACAACGCCCGAATCGTCGGCGAACCGGAAGCTATGAAACCCGCTGGCTGCCTTCATGTATTTGGCGATTCCGTCCTATCGTGCAGGTCAATCAGGTAGTCGGATTTTTCCACGACCTGCTTCTTCATCGCCCACGACCTCGAAACTCCGCGATGCGCTCCCTAGCGGAATGGGCACTCTGACGGCAGAGCCGCCCAGCGAGCGGAGCGAAGTCGGGCGGCTGCCCCATGAAACCATGAAACCCAGGCTAGCGCTCGCCAGCTGCAGCGCCTTGTCAGGCCGCAGAGAGCGCACTGATCGTAACGTAATATCCGTCCGGATCTCGGAGCGAGAACTCCTTGGTTTGAGTGTTCGCATTCACGTGTGGCTCCTCTTCGAGCCGAGTGACGAGAGAGCGTGCCCTTTGAAGCGCCAGGTCGAAATCATCGACACGGAAGAACAACAGGAGGCCATTGCCGGGTGTCCCGTGATCTGGGCTCATCAACGAGGGATGCTCGTGGGAGCCCCACTGGTGGAGGCAGAGCAAGACAGTTCCATCTGAATCGAGGATTTGCCCAAAGTAATCATGGGCAGGAAGGGTAGCCGGCTGACCGAACAGCGCCTGGTACCATTTGAAGCTGTCCGGCACGTCGCCTACCCCTATGATCGTCCACGTGCGCTTCATCGCGTACCCTTCTGCAGACTAATTCTTGTTTAGACCGACCTGGATACAACGAAATCGTCGCCGCCAGCCGGGCCGACAACCCATGTGCTTACACTCGCCTCTAGCATATCCCAGACTTGCCGTACTGTTTCATGCCGACAGGCGGGTCAGGCTAAACCTGCCATCGCCTGAGATAGATCATCTGAGACTGGCGGATCGTTTCGGCAACCGGGAAGTTGGCCACAAACGCTCTTCTGGGAAGCGCCAAGGGCGTGCCGGGCGCATCGGTGGCAATGCTGAAGTAGTCTTCACGTCCGACGGCCGGTCAAACCGCGAAAGTCTGCGAGCGTTGACCCGTTGGGGAATGTTAGCGCGTGAATTCTCCTCGCTGTGTCTTGTTTTTATGCGTCCTTGGATGTGTAGTCTTGCCTGGCTCTGACAGCAGATTCGGAAAGCGGGTTCGCCAACTCCCGCGAGAGCCCAAAGACGCAGGTATGAAACCCAAGTGCTTTAACTTAGATTGAGGATTCTTGCTTTGAAGACGCTCTGACCAGCAGTGGCGGCGAATCGCTCGTGGCCATTACGGCAGCGTCGTTGCGTCCTTCAACTTCCTCGACCCAAGAGACAAGTCCAAGAACTTGGACACCGGCGCGACCCGAGGGGTGGCCCCGTACATCGCGCCGGCAAAACAGCCAGCTGAGTGCGGGGAACGCCAATCTATTTCTTGAGTTCTTCCTCGATTTTTTTGCGTTCATTTTCTTGGAGCACGAGGTCCAAGAGTTGCACCGCTCGACCAGTCCCAACGGGGAGCCACGCGTCTACAAAGGTTCACAACCGATACTATCTATGCACGGTGAAACCATCCAGACTGCCCATACGGCACCGCGAGGAAGGGTCTATCGCTACTCGCGTTCATGCTTGTCCGCGGAGGGTCGGTCGATTTCGCGCAGATGATCGCAGACCTTGCGGAACCTACGCTTGTCGTGGCTCACTATGTATAGCTGCCCAAGGAAACCCTAAGTTGAAACGGTTCGGTTCGATCCGCACAGCTTCTTGGAAAGCGGCTTCGGCGTTTGCATATTATTTTAGGCTCTGATTTATTCGATACAATGAACAACGAATCGGAGGTGCCCGCTAAGGCGTCGTCGGATGCTTCAACAGCGGCTAATCCTGCCCCGTCAGGCGCCCCGGTGCCCCGCGTCGCCGTCATCGGAGTGCATGGTGTCGGATATCACCATCCCGGTGTAACCGAAAACGCGATGGCGGACCTGCTACTCTCGCTTCCCGCGGCAGATCATGGCGCGCCTCGCTCTTACGATTCGTTCCGTTCGGTTGGAATTCAAATCGCACTGCAACCGCTAACCTTTTCCTCCACCGAAATTCCTCGGCGCCGAACCTACCTCGCGAGATTTTTTGCCTTCCTCCAGGGCAAGGAAGATAGTGCCGACTTCACTTATTCAAGTACAGAGCACGCCCTCCTAAACCAAGGCCCGAGCGTGTCACGCGGATCGGCAGGACATGAATATATGCGACTGCTGCTGCGGGGCTACCTTGGGGGAGCCGCTGGCAACGCTCATGTGACGACGCGATTGGAAGGAAAACGCGCCCCCAATGCGCCGGGTGGCCCTGCCGAAGTGCACATCTACGAAATGCTCTGGGCTGACTTGGCCCGTCCGACAGACACCTTCTTGAGTTTCCTGTGGTCGCTTTCTCGACTCCTTCTGTCTTTCGGTAGCTTGAGTCGATTGGCGGTCGAGACCGGATTTTCAGAAAACCCGCATTGGAAATGGAAAAGCTACTGTTCTGTTCAACGGTACGCAGTCCTAACATTGCAGAATACCATCCCGTTGTTCAACGTCATTTTGCTGATTGCCTTGTTGTCTTGCGTGCCCTCACTTTCCAAAACAACGCAAGATAAGCTCTGGTTCCCGCTGGCAATGGGCGGAATTGCTGGTTTATCGATGGCCTTTCTTATAAACAGCATTGCTGGCTTAGCGACGGCGCTTCTTATAAAGCTCGGCTTTCCCAAAGAGGGGACCATTTCGCCGCTCTTCTGGACGCTTGGCGCATTATTCCCACCAGCCTTCGGAGTCGCACTTGCCGGGCTGGTTTTGACGGTACCCTCGGTGGCACGCAATGCGATTGGTGCGTGCGAGTGCTGGTTTGTCATAGGACTCGCGCTTCTTTACGGGCTCCGCAAATATTATGAAAATGTCCGGGGAGGACTCACGACCATTGGGTTGTTTCTGTTTGGCGTCTCCTTCGGCGTGTTCTTGGATTCCCTGGTTCTGACTGGAATGAAGGCCATTTCGGTTCCCCAAGCCACGGTTTGGACGGCGGAGTGGATTCTCGCAGCTCTCCGCCTTTCTTGGATTTTCTTATTCGGATCCTCCTTTGCGGCTCTGGTCCTCGGCAGCATCGCCTGGCGATCGATCCCAAAAGGTGCACCAGCAAGACGCGCACGGGCCAGAGCGGCAGTACGCACTAGCAGACTTGCCCTTGCAGTCCCTTCGCTATTGCTTCTCGTGGCGCCTACCTTCTTTTGGACGGGCGTGTTCTCCGTTGTCGGCAGAGTCCACGAACCATTTTTTGACGAACAGTTTCTTTCACTCCCACCCGGTGGCGAATGGCTGGCCAACTACCACCTGGTTCCTGATCCGAGGATAATCAGGGCCAAAGCCGAAGCAACGTGCGGCACATCACCTAATCCCGGCTGTTTAGAAACTAATCTCGCCGGAATCGAGCCGTTACCGAAAGAGGCGTACCGAGAGGCTTCCCTGGCCAAGGGCTCCCAAGGGCAATTGTCACAAGGTCAGCCCCTACCCAGCGGTATGCACCCCACGGCGGACTACCTAACGGATGTGCTCGGGTGGCTTGTTGGCAACGGGTTTCCCTCCACTCTGATCTTATTCGCAACCGCTCTGCTCTTGCTGTTCTGGTGGGTATGGCCGGGGGTACTTACAGAGACATTTCCTCTGCGTGATCTGAGAAAAGCACCGCGGTCCTCTACGAACGCGGCGTCCGTGCGAATGGGCGAATGGACTTCGCGTGGTCTGGACGCAACCTCCATAATCACCTTTCTGTTATGGTGCGCGGTTTTCTCGGTTCCCGCGATATCCCTCTTCTGGTGGAGGCGGGACTCAACATTGCTGGCAGTGGCACTCAGTGGGATCGTTCAATTGTTAGCTACCGGCGCAACAGCAGCGTTAGGGGGCGTAGTTAAATTTGGCGGTGCGGCCTTGGATGCCATTTTGGACGTTGGTACTTACTTGGGCAGTTCTCCGCAAAATGCAACTCAGCGCGCGAAAATCGTCGAACGCTATGTTTCGCTTCTGCGCTATATCGCCCGCTACCGTGGGCCGGATGGTCGTGCCTACGACTCGGTTGTCATAGTCGCTCACAGCCTGGGTATGGTGATTTCTGCGGACCTTCTGCGTTTCTTGAAAGCCGCTGGCGACCCGGACCTGGCATCATTAGGCCTTGCTGGCGAGAAGGTCCCTGATCAGGGGGGCATCTCCATCAAGTTCTTGACCATGGGCAGCCCGATCCGCCAGCTGTTGAACCGCTTCTTCCCCTATCTCTACGACTGGGTGCGTGACGAACCCGATAACGGCTTAAGTCCCCTACCCGAGCCGGTGCTGAATCCGCCCCCGAACATTGCACCGAACGCGCTCCCTGACCCAGCCGAGTTGGGCGTCATCCAATGGGTGAACACTTACCGCAGTGGAGACTACGTGGGCCGCTCAATCTGGTTAGGCGAATGGTATCAGCGGACCGCCGGACCCGCTGCTGAGGGCCGATACCCACAACCGATTTATTCGGCGACAGCGGGCCCACGACGCGAGATGTGCATCGGCGCCGGAGCCCACACGCACTATTGGGATGACACCGCACCCGACGTGGCCGAACAGCTGAATTCTTTGATATAGAAAAAGTGAACGCCACGCTCGACACTTTCATCGACAAAGACGGCAGGTGCGATTCGTTAAACAGCACACTGAGGTCGTCCCCGGAGGTCGCCGATCATCCCCAAATCATGGAAGTGGTGCAATCCGAATTCAAAACTGCACCACTACCAGCTTTTCCGAAGTGTTGGAGATTGAGTCACAGTTTTCCGGCAAGCCTGTTGGACACCAACTCTCTTTCCTTTTTGCCGGTCGCCCGGTGGGAGGAATCTCGGCGTCTGTCGGCCGGATTTCCCCGAAGCCGACTTGAACTAAGTCGCTGGTGCGACGGACGCTATCGCGTGTCACGGGGCCAGCAGTTCTGGAGGTGGTGATCTAGTTTGGTGACAGAGAAAGGAGGTTTCTCTGTGACCCCTCTTCGTAAGATCATGCTAGAAGAGCTGGAGCGTCGCAACTACGCTCAGACCACCATCGATTGTTATCTTCACGCCGTCGAACATTTCTCTCAGTACTTTCACCGCTCCCCCGATCAATTAGGTCGG
>Ga0209517_10001821_pt1 | contig 31279 bp, 27 predicted proteins | sample PeaSoiMetSII2010_FD_187695 | JGI IMG/M metagenome (GOLD analysis project Ga0209517, IMG submission 187695) | Peat soil microbial communities from Weissenstadt, Germany - SII-2010 (SPAdes) (version 2) | ecosystem: Environmental > Terrestrial > Soil > Wetlands > Peat | place: Germany...
CAGTTGATCTCCCAAAATACGTAACCCGAGGCTACTTGGGCAGGCTTTTGGGAGCTAGTTACGTCCGGTCAGAGCCGTGTGCCGTGGCATTCCCGGGTAGCAGAAGTCTCCCTGCATGCGCAAAGTATTTCCTCTACTGGGTCGTGTCCCACAAGGGATGGCGGCTTTGGGGAGGGGCTAAGGCGTCCCAATTCTGGCAAAAACCTCAGCCACAAGCAGTTCCACCCGATGGCGAATCATTTGCAGTGGAGTAACGCGACAGGCATAGAGCCTATCATGGACCGCGCTTCCAGTGACAGATTTTGTCAGTCAACGAGGTCAGGTCCAGCTAAGGAAGACAAGGGCCGTCACCCTATGAAGAACGCTCTGAACACAGTGCTCGATCCTACCCTCCGGAGTAACGACGCTCGCGATTTTGACGGCGCCCTACGGCGCAAGATCGTTGGCCAGGAAGCTGCCGTCGAGAAAGTGGTCGAAATCTACCAGATGTTTCTCGCGGGGTTGAATCCTCCAGGACGCCCGGTCGGCAACCTGCTCTTTCTCGGGCCCACGGGATCGGGGAAGACGCGAGTGGTGGAAGCCATGTCCGAGGGCTTGTTTGGGGACGCCCGTGCGTGCATCAAGATCGATTGCGGTGAGTTTCAGCACTCCCATGAAATCGCCAAGCTGATCGGTTCGCCGCCGGGGTATCTCGGCCACCGCGAGACCCATCCCCTGCTCACCCAGGAAGCGCTGAACCAGTGGCACACCGACCGACTCAAGCTGTCGGTGCTGTTGTTCGACGAAATTGAAAAGGCCTCGGATGCGCTCTGGCAGTTGTTGCTCGGCATCCTCGACAAGGCAACGCTTACTCTCGGCGACAACCGCCGCGTGGATCTCTCGCAGTGCATCATCATCATGACCTCGAACCTTGGCTCCAGCGAGATGAGCAACCTGGTGGACGGAGGTTTGGGTTTTGCCCAGAAGGCCAAGCAAGTGGATGCCAGCCTGGACGAAAAAATCGACCGCACGGCGGTCGATGCCGCCCGCCGCAAGTTCACGCCCGAGTTCATGAACCGCATCGACAAAGTGGTGGTATTCAAGACGCTGCGGTCCGAGCACCTGGAGCAGATTCTGGAAATTGAATTAGGAATGGTGCAGCAGCGCGTCCTGATGGCATCCGCCGCCAATCAGTTCGTCTTCAACTGCACCAATCGGGTGAAGGGTTTCCTGCTGCAAGAAGGCACTGATTCCAAGTACGGCGCGCGCCACTTGAAGCGGGCAATCGAGCGTCATCTAGTGTTCCCGCTGGCCAACCTGGTGGCGACCGGACAGGTCAAGCTGGGCGATTTTGTGCGCGTGGATATGAACGGCGACAACTCATTGACCTTCGTGAAGGAGGCCGAAAACGCCATGGTCCCATTGCTGATGGAGCGCTACGGAGCAGCCGCCGCAGTACCACCGGCTGCGGCCCGCGCTGCACGGCCGGTTGTTCGCCGCGAGTTCGGAGCTAGTCCCAACGGCGACCCCAAATAGCTTTCCGCTAGACCCGCTGAAAAAAGCGCCGGCCAACCAGCCGGCGCTTTTTTCGTGTCATCTCACCAAACCTCGCATCGTTTTCCCGGTGGCCGCACCATTGCCGCGTCCGCTTTGCAACTGAACGCCTGCTGAAATTCCGGCAGGTTCGACAGCGGCCCATTGACGCGGTATTTGCCGATCGGATGCGGGTCCGACTGCATCATGACGCGCTGTTCCTCAATGCGGACAGCATCGCCACGCCACTGTCCCCAGGCGATGAAGAACTGCTGTTCGGGCGTGAAGCCGTCGATGTCCGGCGGCCTCGGTTTGCCTTCAAGCGACTTCTCGTACGCAAGAAATGCGACCTTGGCGCCGCCCAGGTCGCCGATGCTCTCACCCAGCACCATTTTTCCGTTGTGGTGGACGCCCGGTTCGATGAAGTAGTTGTCGAACTGGTCGACCACGCACGCGCCGCGTTCTTTAAACTGTTTGAGATCGTTATCCGTCCACCAGTTCCGCAGGCGGCCGAGGTAGTCGTACTGCGCACCTTGATCGTCAAAGCCATGCGAGATTTCGTGGCCGATAACTACTCCGACCGAGCCGTAGTTCACCGCGTCCGTGGCATTGTTGTCGAACCCCGGAGGCTGCAGGATCCCGGCAGGAAACACGATCTCATTCCACAGTGGATTGTAGTAAGCATTGGAAGTCGGCGGCGTCATTCCCCAGCGGCTGCGGTCGACCGGCTTGCCGACGGTTTCAAGATCGTCTTCCATTACGAAATGACGACCTGCGAGATAATCCTCGAAGAAAGCATCGCGCTGGATTTCGACTCTGCTGTAGTCCTTCCAGTGGTCGGGATATCCGACCTTCGGATTGAACGTGGCAATCTTGGCCATCGCACGCTCTTTGGTCTCATCACTCATCCAAGGGCGAGTGAGAATGTCGTCCCGCATAGCCAGCAGTAGATTCCGCACCATTTCCTGCGCTCGCGCCTTAGCCTCTGGCGGGAAATATTTCTCGGTGTATTTCTTGCCCAAAGCCTCGCCTAGTAGCTGGTCTGTAGATTCCACGCAGCGCTTCCAGCGTGGCTTGATCTCCGCCTGGCCTCGCATGTACTTGCCAAAAAAGGCGAAGTCTTCTTCCACGATGGGAGCGGATAGAGCTTCCGCAGCGGAGTTCAAGACCTGCCACTTGAGATAAACCTTCCAATCCGCCAGCGAAGTCTCTTGCAACTGGCGGTCGAACTCCTGCATGTACTTGGGCTGGTCAATGTTCATATCGACATCTTGAGCCAGTTGCTTGTGCTGGTAGTACCCGGCCCAGTCGAAATGAGGGACCATGGCCTGCAACTGCGCAAAGGAGCTGTTGTGGTCAGTGGCACTCGGATCACGAAGGGTGACATTGTCCAGCGCGGCTTCCGCAAACTTGGTTTCCATGGCCATCACCGTCTGCGCCCCAGCATCGGCAGATTTCTCGTTCCAACCCACCAGCGTGAACATCTTGGCGATGTGTACCACGTACTTCTCACGGGCCTCCTTGAACCGCGCATCGGGCTTCAGGTAGTAATCGCGGTCCGGCAAGGAATAACCGCTGGCACCGAGATCTGCCATGACCCAGGTGGGTTTATGGGGATCGGTGGAACTGGAAAGATTGAAAGGCACCGCGACCAGGATGTCGTGCATGTCGGCCATCACCGGCTCCAGACCCGCGGGGTCTTTCACGGCGTCAATTTGAGCGAACCACTTTTTTAGCGGCTCAATGCCGCGGGCGTTCACCCGCGACTCGTCGGTGCAGGCGCCGTAATAGTCGCCGATGATTTGATCGGTGCTGCCTTTCGCGGCAGTCTTATCCTGCTGCGCCGTTTCCAGCACTTCTTTCAGCTTGTCTTTGGTGGTTTCGCCCGACTCCCAGCGCTTGCTCCAGCGCAGCATGGTCGAAGGGATGGGGTGGTTCGCCCGCCAGGTGCCATTGGCAAACCCGTAGAAGTCGGTGCACGGGTCGATTTTGCGGTCGAGATCGCTGACGTCAATGCCGTGAAGGGATGAAGATTGCGAGAACGCGAAAGACGAAAACCACAAAATCACCGCTAGAGCTCCAAGAACGCGCATGTTTTCTCCGAAGGCCTGACCAGAATAAGAATTTATGTTAGCGGCTGATAATTCTAGACGAGAGTCGGCAGTTTTGCTCGGACGAAGTTCGTTCTTCGCCCCCTTTGCGATGCCTTAGCGCGCTTTGCGGTAAAGCTTTTGACCGCAAAGCACGCAAAGTCTTTCGCAAAGGTCGCGAAGACATCAACATTGCACTTAACAATTGTTAACCACGGAGAGCATAGAGAGCGCCGAAGAATCCCAGCTACGATCCCTGCTTCAACTCCACCAGCACCTGGCGGGCAATCTCTTTCAGGGTCTCGAATACGCCGTTGCCTTTGAAGGCAATGGCCTCGATCACCGGCTCATCTTTTCGCTTCAACTCGGTCGAGAGTTTATCCACGGGAAGGATATTCGGCAGGTCGCGCTTGTTGAGTTGCAGCACGTAGGGAATCTTCTTGAAGTCGTAGCCGTGTTCCTTGAGGTTGTCCATCAAGTTGTCGAGGGCTTCATGGTTGGCGTCCATGCGCTCCTGCTGGGAGTCGGCGACGAACACAATGCCATCCACGCCGCGCAGAATGAGCTTGCGGCTGGCATCGTAGAAAACCTGTCCGGGGACAGTGTAGAGGTGGATGCGGGTCTTGAAGCCGCGTACCGAGCCCAGGTCGAGAGGCAAAAAGTCGAAGAACAGCGTACGGTCGGTCTCCGTCGCCAGTGAGATCATCTTCCCCTTCTGCTGTTCGGCAGTTTTCTGGTAGATGAACTGGAGATTCGTCGTCTTTCCACCCAGCCCGGCGCCGTAGTAGACGATCTTGCAATTGATTTCCCGGGCTGCAAAGTTGATGAAACTCAAGGACCTTCCTCAAGACCCACGGCAGACCCCGGCCATTGGCCAGTTCTCCGCATAAAGTTTTGGCTTGGTACTGCTGGTTTTATATCACAGGCACAGGATGACTCGCAGGTTACCCAGGTTACTGGGTAGGAGCAACGCAGGCCCAGCCTCATCAAACGGGCAGCTTCGGGGGGTCCGGAGCCCAGAGGAGCAGCAATCCCGAGCCCAGGCAGCAGATCAGCATCACCGTCAGCCCAGCGGAGAAGCTCCCGGTACGGGTGTTCAGATATCCAAAGGCGTAGGGCCCGGCAAACCCAGCCACACTGCCCACGGCGTTGATGAACCCCACGGCCGTCGCGGCCGCGGTTTCCCCAAGCATCTCGGTGACCAAGGCCCAGAAGGGAGCGAGAAACGCCTCCGCCACAACCAACATGCTGAAGAGAACCATCGTCAGCCAGAGCGATCCCGGCAAAGTGAGCAGGCCCAGCACCCCGGCCGCCGCAATGAATAATGGAATGGCCGAGTGCAAGCGCCGTTCGCCCTGTTTGTCGGAATGCCATCCGTTGATCAGCATCGCCGCCAGGCAGGCCACATAAGGGACCGTACCCAGCACGCCGATACGCTGGTTGGAGAGCCCAGTGAGCCGCTTCAAAATCGTGGGGAACCAGAAAGCCACGGTGTAAAAGACGAAGTACTCGAGAAAAGCGGCCGAAGCCAGCAACAAAACCGGTCGTGAGCCGAGCGCCCGCCACATGCTTACTTTGCCTACGTCCGCCGCCTTTTCCTCTTGCAGGGTTTGAGCTATCCAGTCGCGCTGCTGCGGCCGCAGCCAGGAAGCCTGCACCGGCCAGTCCGTGAGGTAGAAAAACCCCACCACGCCCAGCAACATCGCCGGCAGGCCCTCCAACGCAAACAACCAGCGCCAGCCTTCGAAACCCAGCCAGTGATGGCCCAGAATCCATCCTGCCACCGGCGACCCGATGATGAACGACAAGGGAATCGCCGCCATAAAGTTGCTAATGGCTTTGGCCCGGTCCTCACGAATGAACCAGTGGCTCAAGTACACCACCACGCCAGGAAAGAAGCCGGCTTCGGCTGCTCCCAGCACCAGCCGCGCGAGATAAAGCTGATTGGCGGTATGCACGAGTCCGGTAAGGACGGTCAGCGAGCCCCAGGCCACCATGATGACGCCGATGCAGCGGCGCGCGCTCCAAAGCTCGACCAGCAGCGCGCCGGGAATCTGCAAAGCGACGTAGCTGATGAAGAAAATGCCGGCTCCCAGGCCGAATACGCGGTCGGTGAAGCCCAGGTCGCGCGACATATCCAGCGCCGCGTATGCGACGCTGGTGCGGTCAAGATAGTTAGTGACGTAGAGAATGAACAGGAAGGGAAGCAGCCGCACCGCGATCTGACGGCGGGTGTGGATCGCGGCCTCATCGACCGCTGCAATCGGCCCACCGCGGGTTGTCGGCATGTCAGACGCCTCCCCAACTCGAAACGGAGCGTCAGTATACCGGAACCGGCCGAATTCGCTAGCGGCTGACTGCTCGCCGGCGGAAGCAATCGGTCAGGTGATCGTTCACCATGCCTACGGCCTGCATGAAGGCGTAACAAATCGTGGTGCCAACGAAGGTGAAGCCGCGCTTCTTCAGATCTTTGCTCATGGCGTCAGATTCCGCCGTGCGCGCCGGCACCTGCCTGCGGAAGCGCCGGGAATTCTGCTTCGGCTCTCCGCCGACGAATTGCCAGACGTAACGATCGAAGCTGCCAAATTCTTTCTGCACCTGAAGAAACGCCTGTGCGTTCTTCACGGTGGATGCAATTTTCAGACGATTGCGCACGATGCCGGGATCACGCAACAAAGCCTGCATCTTGCGGCGATCGTAACGCGCTACTTTTGCGGCATCGAAGTTATCAAAAGCCGCGCGGTAGTTCTCGCGCTTCTTGAGGATCGTGTCCCAGCTCAGGCCGGCTTGAGCGCCTTCGAGGACGAGAAACTCGAAGAGCGTGCGGTCGTCGTGCACGGGCACGCCCCACTCTTCGTCGTGATAACGGATGGAGAGTTCGTTGCTTGCCCAGGGACAGCGGGTGATGAATTTGGCCATGGGGGATTTGTCGTGATCGCGGCGGATTTGGCGGAGGACGGGCGAGACGCCCGTCCTCCATCACCTCTTCGACTTACTTCAATGATTTGGGATCAGATTTGTTCTTCGGGCTCTTGCTGTTCAACACTTCCACCAGTTCCGCCGCGCACTCGGGAGTCTTCACTTTGCCGCGGCGAATGATGTCGCGCGCGCTCAGGTCCCGCCCGTATAGCTTCCGGTTGGCGCTGCCATCGGAACGCAAGGTCGAGCCTTCCAGGGAGACGCCGGCGAACAGTCCCTTATTGCGCGAGTAGGAAAGAATTTCAGCGGTCATCACCACATCGGTTGCGGCGGCGGCCGTGCGGCCCTTCGGGCCAGCGGCTGCGGATGCGTCCGCGCCCAGCTTCACTTTGCTCTTCAGCAAAGACCGCGCGCCCGCCGGGTTCATGACCAACAACACGTAATCAGTTCCCTCCACGCCGATCTGGAAACCGATGCTGGCGCCTTCCAACGCGTACAGCGCGGGCGGTCCCCAGGGTCCGGTATAGTCGATGCCGCTGCGGCAAATCATCACCCCACGGCCATAGCTCCCGCCGATCCCAAACGCGGCCTTTTTCACCGACGGCATCACGATCACGCACTCGGCCTTGTCGAGCAGGTCCTGAGGGATGTCCTCCGGGATGTTCAGAATTTCTTTGAGCACATGGCCCGACTCTTCCACCCGGTCTTCTTCCGTGCCGCTGTCCGCGGCCAAGGCCGGTATAAATAGGGCGCACACCAGAAACACTGCCAGAAGCATTTTCATGGGATCTCCTTGAAGTCTTGTTGTAGAGCTATTTTACCCTGCGCTGAGAGCAAGCGTTATTCCATGACCAAACGGGTGCTCCTTTTGTAACTTGGCACCGAGCCAGGCCTCTCCTAAAGTCAAAGCACCAGGCGGAAAGCCCGCATTCGGCCTGCGACGTGCATCCTAACTTCTGGGCCATTATGCGACAGGGGTTTGCGGACCAAAGTCCCATTGGACGTGGAATGAAGTACACGAAGTTGTATTTTTTTCTGGTATTTTTGACCTTGGCAGCCGCCTCTTTACCGGCGCTCGCGCAAGTCAGCTACCTCGCGCCTGATCATTCTCTGCTCTCGCCGGCGCCCACTGCTAGTGAAGATTCCGCCTCCTCCGATCAGTCTGTCCTGACCATCAAAAAGCGGGTCAACGAAGTCAACCTGCTTTTCATCGCTACCGACAAGCACGGCAAGTTTGTCCGCAACCTGACCGAGAATGACTTCGCCATTCTCGATGACCACAAGCCGCCGCAGTCCATCGTCAACTTCAGACGTGAAACCGACCTGCCGCTGCGGCTGGGACTTTTGATCGACACCAGCGGTTCGGTGCGCTCCCGCTTTGCGTTCGAGCAGGAAGCTGCCGTCAGCTTTCTGCAACAAACCTTGCGCCGCAACTTCGATCAGGCTTTCGTGATGGGATTCAATACTCACAGCCTGGTCACACAGGATTTCACCGATGATTCCGGGCTGCTGGCCGCCGGGGTTCAACGCTTGCACAATGGCGGCGGCACCGCCCTTTACGACGCCATCTATCACGCCTGCCAGACCAAACTCGCCAAGGAGCTGGACAATCACCCGGTGCGGCGAGCCATCATCGTGGTCAGCGACGGCGAAGACAACCAGAGCGAAGTGACTGCCATGCAGGCCATTGAAATGGCGGAGCGCGCCGAGGTCATCATTTATGCCATTTCGACCGATGACAGCGGCCTGATTCTTCGCGGCGACAAGGCCTTGCAGCAGCTTGCCGACTGGACCGGTGGCCGCGCGTTTTTCCCCTACAAGACCAAGGACGTTAAGAACTCATTTGCCGCCATCGAGGACGAACTGCGCAGCCAGTACGCGATCTCCTATCACCCGGCTGACTTCGAGGCCGACGGGCGCTACCGCCCGATCGAGATCACCTCGCTCAAGAAAGATACCCAGGTCCGGGCCCGCAAAGGCTATTATGCCCCCCGCCAATAATCCAGACGGCCCGCGCCCAACGCGTGTTTTCGCGCCTCTTTTTCCCGGATTTCGGGCAACTCCTGGTGCTACAATTTTGTCGGAGGGATGCGCGCAAGACCCGCTGGTTCGAGCGTTCCTTATGACAGGTGCCCGAGTGCAGCTTCGATTTATGCTGGTCGCGACCATGGCTTGCCTTCTGACCGGCCTAGGCTGGGCTGACCAGCCCAAGGCCAAGGTCCGTCGTTCGCCAGCACCGGTTGCCGCGAAGCCTCAACCGGTCACAGCGCCCTCCATGCCGTTGCGCCCGGAGCAAATGCCGGCCACGCCTCCGCAGGTCGCTTTCCACAACGGGCAATTGACCATCACCGCCCAGAATTCCACTTTAGGGGACATCCTGCGTGCAGTGCGCAACCAGACCGGCGCTACCGTGGACGTTCCTGCGAACGCCACTGAGCGCGTCGCCGGCAATTTTGGGCCCGGCCCGGCGCGGGATGTGTTGTCATCTCTGCTGAACGGGTCGCATTTCAACTATGTTTTGCTGGGATCAGCCACCAATCCGGATGCGCTGGAGCGTGTGATGCTCATCGTCAAGTCCAGCACCGGCGAGCCGTCGGCCACTCCTGAAACCGCATCGGCCACCCCGCCCCCGGCGGAAACCGCTGAGGCGACCACCGAAGACCAGGCACCCGACCAGGGAGAAGAAAACTTGTTTGCCGAAGACCCGGGAAACCAGGCCGAGACCCCAACCCCGGCTCCTTTCGGGCAGCCAGCCAGTCCCCGGACTCCGGAGCAGATGTTGCAGGACATGCAGCGTCAGCAGGATATGGAGCAGCAAATCCAGCAGCGCCAGCAGCAGCTAGGCCTTCCCGCGGGATTGCCAGGTCCGCGCGGAATGCCGCCCGGCCTTCCGCAGCCGCCCCAGCAGCCACAGTAGTGGCGACTAGCGCCTTGGTTCACCGCTAGTTCGGATTGCCCTCGCAGTGATAGGCGACGGTGTCGCGACCACGGCACCGGTGACGTCGGCGGACGGAGCCAAAAGTCCCTATTCAACAAGTGCGCTTATCTGCTTCGCGCTTGTGTAGCCCTTTCTAGCGCATTAGACTTGCCGGTGGACTTTTGCAGCGGCCCACGGAAAAGGCGAGAGCGAGGGCAGGATGAAGAAGCTTACAGCGGTGTCGTTCCTAGTGATGATGGCCGGCGCGCTTAGTTCGACGTGCTCCGCCACCAGCGAGTACGTGATCGCGAACGCTAATAACGCGACTTTCAATGACAATACCCTCGTCGTCTACAAGCTAGACACAACGACGGGCACTTTAAGCCAGGTTGGGGTGCTTGAGACGGGTGGTCAGGGTTTGGGCGCATTAGGCGACCCTGCGAACCTCCAACAAGCGATTGCGCCAAACGGGGGTTGTATCTTCGCGCTTAACGCTGGCTCGTCTGATATCGCGTCGTTCTCGGAAGCTACCGGCTACGCGAGGGTAGGAAACTATTCGAATTTCGGTTTGGACGCGACCTACAATGGGGGCAGCCTTGCCCTGACTCCTAACGGGAAATACTTGTTCGCCAGTTACAGCGCGACTCAGAACATTGCAGCCTGGGCCGTCAACCCCGACTGTTCGCTTACGTTCATCGCGGCGTACATTCCGTCTGGCGGAGGGAGGGTCGGCGCTATTAAGGTTACACCGAACGGCGTCGGTCTGGTTGCCTCTCTTCGCACCACGTACGGAGGGGCCGAACTGTTCGCTGTAGACCAGGCCACCGGCGCGTTGACCGACGTGAATTTTGCTTCGTTTTTTGACAACCCCTACTGCACATCGGAAGGGGGCTGCTACCCGGACGGCCTCGACTTCGCGAAGGACAGTAAATACGTCGTCTTTGCCTCTGGGGTTTCCTCAGGTGTTCAGCACGGCACCCAGATTGCGATAACCTGTCAGGTGGCGTCCCTCGGCCTTATCAGCCCTCGTGGCTGGTCCCTCTACAGCCAGGCTGGATTGGGGCTGGGAGGCAATCAGACTCCCTTCTTCGGAGCCGCCGGCTACGCGGGCTCCGGAAGTCTCTACTTCGGCACCCAGCACGGTGTCATGGCGGCCAGCTTCGTCGAGCGTCCACTGAAGATCAAGCTCACTAATACGACCTTAGTCGCCCCGACCTTCGCTGACGGCTCGATTGCCGTTACCGGCAGCATGATGGTTATAGCAGAGTATCCGAACCAGATCGGCGTCTTCTCAATTAACGCGGACGGTTCGCTCACCGAACTCAGCACCACCGCACTTAAGGGGGACGGGGTGTTGATGTTCTCCCTGTCCGTTTTTCCAAGTACGCGGTAGGCCAGGACGCCACCATCGTGGACTCCAGCAGAGCACCAGTGCTCAGTTAGGGCGTTCTTACCATAGTTTGTTCAAGTGCTCTGCCACAAGACCTGCCGTTCGTGGCAGATCGGGGAGGCCATCCTGTTAACCGGGCCTGGCACGGCCATCCCGACCCTCCGTTACCATCGTTACAAGTAATGACCAAGGATTAACCTCCTTCCGCCATTGTCGGCGCTAACTGATGAGGGTCTGCCTGAGGATTCTCAATCTCCGCCGGCGTGGGCTGCGCGGGCCTGACCCGGGGCCACTACCGCGGATTCATTGGTCCGCGCGAAGGATCGCGGAGCGAGAGCGTGCAGAATACAAATGATGGCGGCATACGCCGCCAGAATTCCAATCGCTACGACCAGCACCACTGTGAAAAAAAGCACAAAAGCACTGAACAAGCCACCCAAGTCTCAGCCCACTTTCCTATGAATGAATTGCCACCGCAATTCCCGAGTCTCCGGCGGGTTTCCCGCCTGGCAGCGCGCTTTCTCAATCTACCCGCGTTGACGCTGGCTGCTGTTAGCAAATAAGATACGTGAGTAGAGTTGCGCACTCCCACTTTCCAACATTTCTGCTGACCCGTCCACGTTACGGAAGGGCATTACTCTCGGGGTCTATGGCAATCACGAAGATTTCGGTGCGCGGGGCGCGCCAGCACAATCTCAAGAACATCGACGTGGATATCCCGCGCAATGCCCTGACCGTGATTACCGGTCTGAGCGGGTCGGGCAAGTCTTCGCTCGCCTTTGACACCATCTACGCCGAAGGCCAGCGCCGCTACGTGGAAACCCTCTCCGCCTACGCCCGCCAGTTTCTCGACCAGATGGAGCGCCCCGACGTAGATGCCATTGACGGGCTAAGCCCGTCGATTTCGATTGAGCAGAAAACCACCAGCCGCAGCCCGCGTTCGACCGTCGGGACCATCACCGAAATCTACGATTATCTTCGCCTTCTTTTTGCCTCCATCGGATCGCCACACTGCCCCAAATGCGGCCACGCCATCGCCCGGCAATCGGCTGAGCAGATCGTGCAGCGAGTCATGGCCCTCACGCCCGAGAATCGAGTCATGGTGCTGGCCCCAATCGTGCGCGGCCGCAAAGGCGAGTTCAAAAAAGAAATGGAGAAGCTGGTGCAGCACGGCTTCACCCGCGCTCGCATTGACGGCGAACTGGTCAACTTGGACGACGACATTCCGCTCGACAAGCGCAAGAACCACACCATAGAAGTCGTCGTCGACCGGCTGCTGGTGAAGCCGGGAATTGAGCATCGCCTGGAACTTTCCGTCGGCTTGGCCATGAAACTGGCCGGGGGATTGGTACAGGTCGCGGTCGTCGGCGGGGAAGAGCAGCTTTACTCGGAGAAGCTGGCCTGTCCGGATTGCGGCATCAGCGTGCCCCAACTCGAGCCGCGGTCGTTCTCGTTCAACAGCGCCTACGGCGCTTGCCCCGAGTGTCATGGACTCGGCAGCCGCTACGATTTTGATCCCGGCAAAGTCATCACCGACTGGTCGAAACCTCTGCTCGATGGCGGGCTGGGGCCGGGTTCGGCCTCGCAGAATTTGGTCCACATGCTGCAAATCACCGCCGCAGCCCACGGTTTCGATTTGAGTACGCCCTTCGAGAAGTTTCCCGAGAAAATCCAGAACCTGCTGCTTAACGGTGAAGCCGGCAAAAGCGGCAAGACCGGATTCGTCGGCATCCTGGCTTATCTCAAGCGCGCTCTCGAAGATTCGACCTCCGACGGCTATCGCGATTTTCTTCTCGACTACATGTCGGCGACGGAATGTCCGTTTTGCCAGGGCCAGCGGCTGCGCGCGGAAAGCCTGGCGGTCAAGGTCAACGGCATGTCCATCGCGGAATTCACCGGCTTGCCGGTGTCGCGCGCCCTAGAAGCGGCGAGAAAGATTAAGCTCACCGGACGGGAAGCGCTCATCGCCAGCCGCATCGTCCATGAAATCGTCGAGCGCTTGCAGTTCCTGGACGCGGTCGGACTGGGCTACATTTCTCTCGACCGGTCAGCTGCGACACTCTCCGGTGGCGAGGGCCAACGCATTCGGCTGGCTACCCAGATCGGATCGAAACTGCGCGGCGTTCTGTACGTGCTCGATGAGCCGTCCATTGGCCTTCATCATCGCGACAACGACCGCCTGCTGCATGCTCTCGAAGAATTGCGCGACTTAGGCAATACCGTCTTAGTTGTCGAGCACGACGAAGAGACAATCAATCGCGCCGATTACGTGATCGACCTCGGTCCCGGCGCCGGACGGCATGGCGGCGAACTCGTAGCTCACGGCACGCCGCGGGAGATCATGAACGTGCCGGAGTCGCTTACCGGGGCTTACATCTCGGGTCGGACGCACATCGAAATGCGGGCGCAACGCCGCCGCACCAACGGTGCCGGCATCAGCATTCTAGGAGCCCGTCAAAACAATCTTAAGAATCTCGATGTGACGTTTCCCCTGGGCGTGATGACGGTGGTGACCGGCGTCTCCGGTTCCGGCAAGTCTACGTTGGTAAACGACATTCTGTATCGTGCGCTGGCCAAAGCTCTCTACCGCTCGCGCGAAGAACCAGGAGCGCACAAGGCCATCTCGGGCGCGGAAAACGTGGACAAAGTCATTCGCATCGACCAGTCACCCATTGGCCGCACCCCGCGCTCGAATCCCGCGACCTATACCGGAGTCTTCGCCCAGATTCGCGATCTCTATGCCATGCTGCCGGAATCGCGCGAACGCGGCTACAAGCCGGGCCGGTTCTCCTTCAACGTCTCCGGCGGGCGCTGCGAGGCCTGCCAGGGTGAAGGTCAGCGCCGCATCGAAATGAATTTTCTGCCGGACGTGTATGTGCTCTGCGAAGTCTGCGGCGGCAAGCGTTACAACCACGAGACGCTGGCCGTGAAGTACAAGGGATATTCGATTGCCGATTTGCTCGAAAGCCCGGTTGCGGACGCTCTACCGATTCTCGAAAACATCCCGCAAGTGAAGCAGAAACTGCAAACCCTGGTGGACGTCGGCCTTGGCTATATTCATCTCGGACAATCCGCGGTGACGCTTTCCGGCGGCGAAGCCCAGCGCATTAAGCTGGCCCGCGAGTTGAGCAAACGGCAAACCGGGAAGACTTTGTATCTACTCGACGAACCTACCACCGGACTGCATTTCGACGACGTAAAGAAACTGCTCGACGTACTGCACCGGCTCACGGACCTGGGAAACACCATCATCATCATTGAACACAATCTGGATGTGATCCGGAACGCCGACTGGATCATCGACCTTGGTCCCGAAGGCGGCGAAGACGGCGGACGAATCGTGGCCCAGGGTCCGCCCGAGCAAGTGGCAAGAAACAAGAAGTCGTACACCGGGCAGGCACTGGCGCAGTACTTTGGCAGGAACGCCGATCTTTCGACGGCGTAGTCAACTACAACGTGCCTGATTTCCTTTGCGCCCTTCGCGGCTGTTCTTCGCGACCATTGCGGTAAAAAGCTTCTTACCTTCCTCTGCATTGCCTCTTCCTTTTCGTGTAGATTCAAAAGACCACACTAATCTCAAATCTCAATCCCGTGTCTTCTTTCCAAAATCCGTGGCCTGAGCCGGGCTCTCCATCATTTCCAGAATCGCCTTTCCCGCCCCAACCCTCACTCTCCGAAGATCCTGTTTGGAACGGATGGGACGTCCTCCAAATCGCCGTGCTCACCGTGGTTTCCATCGTCATTTTTCTACTGTTGTCCGCCGTCGGGGCGAAGCGGATTCTCTATCCACGGAGCCCATTCGTGGATGTCCTGCAATTCCCCTTGGTCACAGTCGTAGCGCAGTTGCTGGCTTATCTACTTGTCCTGGGCTTCATGGTTGCCGTGGTCAAGCGGGTTCCCGGTCACGAGTTCTGGCGCGAGCTGCGCTGGAAATGGCCACCGAACTGGCTACGGTACTTGGTGGCTGGGTTCCTGTTGTCGGTGGGGCTGCAGGCGTTCGCGCATCTGCTGCCCATGCCGAGGGCACTGCCGATCGACCGCTTCTTCCGCACCGCGCGAGAAGCTTGGGCGTTGTCGCTGTTCGGCATGACCTTTGCTCCCTTGATGGAAGAATTGTTCTTCCGCGGCTTTCTTTATCCGGTGCTGGCGCGCCGCCTGGGAACTGCAACCGCCGTCATTCTCACCTCCGCCAGTTTTGGCCTCATTCACGCCCCGCAATTAGGACGCGCCTGGGGACCGGTGCTGGTGGTCTTTCTGGTCGGACTAGCGCTCACCATCACGCGCGCCGTGACCAAGTCCGTCGCCCCAGGCTTTCTGATGCACGTCGCCTACAACGGCACCATCTCGGTTCTGCTCTTCGCCGGCACCGGTGGTTTTCGCCATTTGGAACGGCTGAGCCAATAGTGCGGACCCACCACTAGCCACCAGTCGCTGGCCGCTGTTATCTTAAGAATTCATGCCTTCCGCTCGCCAGGAACTGCTGCGTCTGCTGGCCAAGAAGTCGTTTCGTCTGGGCGAGTTCAAGTTGTCCTCCGGCGGTTCCAGCGACTATTACGTGGACTGCCGTACCACTACGCTCGATGCACGCGGCGCACAGCTGACAGGCAAGGTGTTTTTGCAAGAAATTCGGAAACAGAAATGGAAGCCGCAGGCCATCGGCGGCCTGACCATGGGCGCAGACCCGATCGTTACCGCCGTCGCCGTGGCCAGCGGAAAGATAAACGGCTTCTTGGTGAGGAAGGGCGAGAAGCAACACGGAACTGGCCAGCGGATCGAAGGTTTTCGCGAAGAAGGCGCGCGGGTGGTGATCGTGGACGACGTTTGCACAACCGGAGCCTCCACAGTTCAAGCAATCGAAGCCGCACGCGAATTTGGATTCAAAGTCATCGGCGTGATGTGCCTGGTGGAGCGCGAAGAAGCCAACGGTCGCCCGAACGTGGAGCAGGCTGCGTCGCCGGCGGCCTTCGTAGCCATCTTTACCGCGAATGACGTGAGAAAGGTACACCGGCCCGCTAAAGTGCGTGGGCCAGTCAAAGGTGTTCGCTCCTCTTCTCCAACTTTCGCGGTGGCTGCAATCTGCGAAGTGTGCGGCCGGCAAGCCGTCACCAACATGCCAAGGAACCGCTGTGCCGCGCATAGGATGTAGAACGGCCAACGACCAACGAACCAACGACCAAAATGATTCAAACTCTCGAATGGACCGAATCCGGCGTACGCTTCATCGATCAGACGAAGCTGCCCATGGAAGAAACCTACGTCACCTGCCGCACCTGCGATCAGGTAGCAGACGTAATTCGCAACATGGTGGTGCGAGGCGCACCCGCGATCGGCGTAGCCGCAGCCATGGGCATCGCGCTGGGGGTCAAGAACTCGAAGGCGAAAACGGTGGGCGAACTCAAGCCGGAGTTCGAACGCTGCTGCGAGAGCGTCGGCAAAACCCGGCCCACAGCGGTCAATCTCTTCTGGGCCATTCGCCGCATGCGCGAAAAGTTCGAGTCCCTCCGGGTCCGCCCGCTTCCGGAAATAAAAAAAGCCATTGTAGAAGAAGCTCAACGCATGCACGCCGAAGACATCGCCGCCAACCAGGCCATGGGACGCTTTGGCGCCATGCTCATGCCCGCCAGCGGCGGAGTGCTCACCCATTGCAACGCCGGAGCGCTGGCCACCTGCGGCTATGGAACTGCGTTGGGTGTGATTCGCGCAGCGGTCGAGCAGGGCAAGAAGCTTCATGTTTATGCCGATGAAACCCGGCCTTTCCTGCAAGGCTCCCGCCTCACGGCCTGGGAACTGATGAAAGATGGAATCCCCACCACAGTGATCTCCGACAGCATGGCCGGCGCCATGATGAAGCAGGGAAAGATCGCGGCGATTGTCGTAGGCGCCGACCGCATTGCGGCCAACGGCGACGTGGCCAACAAGATTGGAACCTACACGGTTGCAGTGCTCGCCAAGGAACACGATATCCCGTTCTACGTGGCCGCACCTTTCTCAACCATCGACATGGACATGCCCGACGGCAGCAAGATTCCCATCGAGCAGCGCAACCCCAAAGAAGTAACGCACATTGCCGGAAAGCAAATGGTTCCGGAAGGAGTGACCGTTGAGAATCCCGCGTTCGATGTCACTCCTGCCAAGTTCGTAACCGCCATCGTGACCGAGCGCGGCATCGCCCGTGCGCCGTACGGAGAGACTCTGGCAAGATTGGCGGGGCAAGCGGCGGTAACCAGCACTTAGCACTTGGCACTTGGCACTTGGCATTTGGCCAATCGCCGTTCGTGCGCGCATCGGCAAGAACCCTGAATGACCAAATGCTAAGTGCTAATTGCCAAGTGCTGAATTTATGTTCTCTCAATCCCAACTCGTCTTCGACAGCGGCGGCAAAAGCATTCGTCTCGACTGCTTCCTGCCTTCGGTCGAAGGCCAGCGCTTTCCCGCGATCATCGGCCTGCACGGTTCTGGCGGCGGCCATGCCAGCATGGCTGAACCCGCCAGCCTTCTGGCTGCTCAGGGATATGCGGTCTATGTCCTGCACTACTTCGAACGCACCGGCACGACCGAAATCGATGGACTGGAAACGATTGCCCGCAACTTCCCCGCCTGGATGAAAACTCTCTGGGATGCGGTCAGCTTCGTGGCTCGTCAACCGGCGGTTGACCCGGAGCGCATTGGCCTGCTGGGTTTTTCTCTCGGCGCCTATCTCGCTCTCTCGGCCGCAGCCATCGATTCACGCGTCAAGATTGTCGTGGATTACTTCGGCGGCTTTCCCAAAGAGATGAAGCTGTTCATGCGCCACTTTTGTCCGGTGCTGATATTGCACGGCGAACAGGATGCAACCGTCCCGGTTGCCGAGGCCTATCACCTACAGCAAATGCTGGAAAAGAAAGAGATACCGTACGAAATGAAAATCTATCCCGGCGTGGGCCACGGCTTCAGCGGAGAAATCTGGCGCGATTCCGGCCTGCGCACCCTGGCCTTTCTCAATCAGCACCTCGCGGCAATGTAGGCGCGGGCGTCCCCGCCCGCCCGTGCAGGAGTGTCCAATGGCCGCAGGGAACTTTCCCACCAACTTCTGCGTAAGATAAATCAGAGGACAAAAGAGGCCCTTCATGGCTGCTTTCTTTCTGTGGTGCATCCTGTTCCTGATCTGCTGGCCGCTTGCCCTGCTCGCCCTGATCCTGTATCCGCTGGTGTGGCTGTTCCTGTTGCCCTTTCGCCTGGTCGGGATTGCAGTCGAGGGAGCTTTGAAGCTGGTGTGGGCGGTGGTAACGCTACCCGCGCGGCTGCTGACGGCGCCGTTTCGGGTGTGATGGGCAGGTTTCTGTTTTAGCCGCGAAGCGGCGTCAGAATGCAGCCCACGGCGCAAGCCGTGGGTAAATTGAACAGACGAGCAAGCCGCGAAGCGGTGAAAGAGAGCCCTAGGCTTACTCCACACCCTTCGCCGGCACCGCCATCCCCAGCTCCTTCATCACCATCTGCAAGTCCTTCCAGGTTTCCTTTTTCTGACGCGGATCGCGCAACAAGAACGCCGGGTGATAGGTAACTGCCAGCTTCGTCCCGCGAAAGTCGTACCAGCGGCCGCGGAACTCGGACATGGGCGCATTGATGGCCAAAAGTGTCTTCGCCGCCACCGCTCCCAGGGCCACGATCGCCTTCGGCCGAATAGCTGCGATCTGCCGCATCAAGAACGGCGAGCAGGTTTCGCACTCCTCCCGTTCCGGCGTGCGATTTCCTGGCGGACGGCACTTGATGATATTGGCGATGTATACATCTTCGCGCCTGATCCCCATGGCTTTGATCATGTTGTTGAGCAGTTGTCCGGCGCGGCCTACGAACGGTTCGCCTTGCTGATCTTCATCCGCGCCCGGCGCTTCTCCAATGAACATCAGCTCCGCCCGCGGATTGCCCACGCCAAAGACGATCTGCTTGCGCCCCTGTTTGTGCAAAGGGCAACGGGTGCAGTCTCCCAGATCTTCACGGATCAGTCGTAGCGCAATGGCCGGGTCAGTCGCTTCTGTCTCTGGTTTGGGAACTACGAACAAATCTTCTTTCACGACTGCGACAGCTACAGCGGCTTTGCTTTTAGAAGGCATTTCATCTCGTGATTCCGGTTGGAGTTCCTGGAAGGATTCTACGGTTGCTTCAGCGACGGGTCGCCGATAGAGGTCGTAAATCCCCATCTCGCGGTAGTAGCGGACACGTTCGGCGAGAGCGCGCTTGAGGTGAGGATCGAGCGTCGGGGACATGAGTGAACGAGAGTATCAGGAAAATGAGTGCAAAGGGAGAGGCTGAGAACCAACTAGCTCTTCAGCGCCGGCTTCCGCTCCCGCAGCCTGACCACCTGATCCAGCACGCGCTGCGCCACTTCCCACTTGGTAGTCTCTGGCACTTCGACGACTTCGTGCTGAGTGATGATGGTCACGGCGTTGCGGTCGGAATCGAAGCCGACGCCTTCGCGCGAGACGTCGTTCACAACGATGGCATCGAGCGATTTCGTCGCCAGCTTCTTGCGGGCGTTTTCCAGCGCATTCTGGGTTTCGGCGGCGAAGCCGACCACGATCTGCGACTGCTTATGACGCGCCACCTCGCTCAGAATATCGGCAGTAGGCTCCAGTTCGAGCGACATCGGCCCGGTACGCTTAATCTTCTGCGAAGCCACCGACTTCGGTCGATAGTCGGCCACTGCCGCGGTCTTGATCACGATGGTCGCTTGCGGCAACAGCCTCAACACCGCCTGGCGCATCTCTTCGGCAGATTCCACGCGGGTGACTTCCGCTGCTCCCGGCGGCGTCAGCGCAGTGGGGCCGCTTACCAGCAATACCCGTGCTCCCCGGCGCAGCGCGGCCTCGGCCAATGCATATCCCATGCGGCCGCTGGAGCGATTGGTGAGATAACGCACGGGGTCAATCTTCTCGCGCGTCGGCCCGGCAGTAATCAGTACTGTCTCTCCCGCTAATTCCTGCGAAGCACGCAGAGCTTCCAGCGTCGCGGCGACGATCAGTTCGTTCTCAGCCAATCGTCCCGGCCCAGTCATGCCGCATGCCAGATATCCCTCGCCAGGGTCGACCACCCGTACTCCGCGCTTCTTCAGAACGTCAAGATTCGCCTGCGTTGCGGGATGGTTCCACATATTCACGTTCATCGCGGGGGCAACTACCACCGGCGCAGTAGTGGCCAGATACAGTGTGGAAAGAAAGTCGGAAGAAATTCCTTGCGCGAAGCGGGCCAGAACGTCGGCGGTGGCCGGCGCTACCAGCAGCGCATCAATCGACTGCGCTACCGCAATGTGTTCCACCGCGGAATCGATGTTCGGCTGTTCGTTTCCCGCGGCAAACATGTCAGTAATAACTTTTTCGCCGGAAAGAGCCGCGAAGGTGAGAGGCCGCACAAATTCCTGCGCGGCATGGGTCATGATGACCTTCACCCGGATGCCGCGTTCCTGCAGCAGGCGCACAATTTCCGCCGCTTTGTACGCCGCAATTCCGCCGCTGACGCCGAGGGCCACTTTCATGGATAACGCCTACTCTTGCCCGAACGCCTTCTCCAGGGTTTCGTTGGCAATCTCTGCGGGCGACTTGGGGGTCTCCGGAATCAACCACTTCACCTTGCCGGCGCGAATTTCATCCTGCGCAATGCGGCAGGGTTTGCGGGAACTGGTGTCAATTACCGGCGGCGCGCCGCCTTGCAATTGTCTGGCTCTGCGAGCCGCCACCAGGATGTAGCGATAGTTGCTGTCAAATCCTTCGATCAACTTCATAGTGTTCTCCCTTGCTGCTAACGTCCACTGGGGGTTGTGGTTGCGACAAATGAGGCCAAGATCGGCTGCAAACGTTCCCGCGCGTTGCTTAAACGGCACCGCTCAGCTTTGGCCAGCAGCTCTTGGTCGGCAGGCGACGGGTACGCTTCCGAACCTCTCAGCCGTTCTGCCAGAAGAATCGCCTTTAGCGTCTCCACCGATTCTTCCAAACGGTCATTAACCAGAATATAGTCGTATTTCATGTAATTCTCAATCTCACGGCTGGCCGTGGCCAACCGGTTCTGGATCACTTTTTCCGCGTCCAGACTCCGATTTCGCAGCCGCGACTCCAGCGTCTTGCGGTCGGGCGGCAGGATAAAGATGCTGACCGCACGGGGGAGTTTGCCTTTGATTTGCGCGGCTCCCTGCACGTCAATGTCGAGCAGCAGATCATGTCCACTCTGGTTGGCCTTCTCCAGGAAGCGCTTGGCGGTACCGTAGTAATTGCTGAAGACCTCGGCATGTTCCAGAAACTCATCCTTATGGATCATTCGCTCGAATTCTTCACGGGCGATAAAGAAATACTCCCGCCCGTTCTGCTCATTGCCGCGGGGTGGCCGCGTGGTGTAGGAGATGGAAAAATCCAGTCCGGCAACGATCTGACGCACCTTTTCCACCAGGGTGGATTTGCCCGACCCCGAGGGCGCCGAAATGATATAGACCGTCGTCATTCGAGGTTCTGCACCTGTTCGCGCGCTTTTTCGATATCGGACTTCATCGACAGCCCAGACTCAGTGATCTTCAAGGCTTCGCCCGCCAACCCTGAAGTCTTGGAAAGCAGCGTGTTGGCCTCGCGATTCATTTCCTGCAACAGGAAGTCCAGCTTCTTGCCCACCTCTCCGCCTTCCTCGAGCAGACCTAGGAAATGCTTGACGTGCGCGTTCAGGCGGACCAATTCCTCCTGAATATCGCTGCGGTCCGCGAGCAATGCCGCTTCCAGCAAAATTCGTTCCGGTTCCACGTGAGAGCCAATCAACTCCTGCATCCTGGCCTTCAACTTGTCAGCGTAAGTTCGCAACGCCGCCTGGCGATGTTTTTCAACTTCTTCTTTGGCCTGCTGGACGTGTGCCATGCGCTGCCGTAGTTCCCGCACCGTGCCGCGCCCTTCCTCCTCGCGCATCTCATTCAGGCGAGCCAGGGCGTCCTCCATCTTCGAGAGCACCACCGGAGTCAGCTCTCCATCAGCAGGCAAGACCCCGGATTCCAGCGCGCCCGGAATGCGCAGAACGGCATTGAGGTCCGGCTCCGCGGCCAGCCCGAATTCTGCGGCTGCCGCACGAAACGCCTGAATGTAACCGCCCACCATCTCGCGATTAAGAGAGAAGTTCTCGCTGTTGCTTCGTTCCAGGCTCAGAGTGAGCTCAACATGGCCGCGCGCCAGTTTCTCCTTCAGCTTGCGGCGAAGTTGCATTTCCAGATCGTCGCTGTCGGGCGGCATGCGGAAGTGCAAGTCCAGAAAACGGTGATTCACCGACTTCAGCGACAGAGTGAAGCTGAGCTGGCCGTTGACTTGTCCTTTGACTTGCGCGAAGCCGGTCATGGAGCGGATGGTCATGTCAGTCGTTACCCACCGGAGCCACACTCTGGCTGGCCGGCTCCAGGTCCTTGAACTGTAGATCGTACAGCCGCCGGTAGGTGCCGAATCTCTTCATGAGTTCTTCATGACTGCCAACGTCTGCGATGGTCCCGTGCTCGAGCACCACGATCCGGTCTGCCCTTCGCACTGTGGACAAGCGGTGAGCAATCACTACCACGGTGCGTCCGGCCATCAGGTTGTGCAGCGCCGACTGCACCAGCGACTCCGATTCGCTGTCCAGCGCGGAAGTGGCTTCGTCAAGAATAAGTATGGGAGCGTTCTTCAGCAGTGCCCGGGCAATCGCGATCCGCTGCCGCTCGCCCCCGGAAAGCCGAACTCCACGTTCACCGATTACGGCGTCGTAGCCCCGGGGCAGCGCCATAACAAAATCATGTGCCAGCGCGGCCTTGGCGGCCTCTTCCACCTGCTTCTGGGGGACACCGGGCTGTCCATAGGCAATGTTGTTGCGCACGCTATCGTTGAAGAGCACGGTATCTTGGGAGACCACACCAATCTGCGCTCGCAACGAAGCCAGTGTGGTGTCGCGGATGTCCCGGCCGTCAATCAGCAAGCGTCCGGAGCTGACGTCGAAAAAGCGGGGAACCAGGTGCACGAGGGTGCTCTTGCCGGCGCCGCTGGAACCGACAACCGCCAGTACCTCTCCGGCGTGGACTTCCAGGTTGATGTTCCGGAGAATGTCTCGCCCCTCGTCGCCGTCGGTTTCGTAGGAGAAACCCACGTTCTCGAAGCGAATGTTGCGAGAGAACGGAGGCAGCGGCTTGGCGCCGGGATTCTCGCGCACCTCGTCTTCCGTGTCTATGAACTTGAATATCTCTGACGAAGCCCCCAGAGCCTGCTGAAAATTGTTGTTGAAAAGCGCAAACTTGCGCACTGGATTGTACAGACTAAATACCGCAGCAATGAACGCGCCGAATGCTCCCAGAGTGAATTCGTTGTGCGCGATCTTCTGCCGGCCCAGGAGCAAGAGTAAAGCGATGGCAATCGCCGCAAATACATCCATCAACGGCGAGCTGATCGCAGCTGCCGCGACCGATCGCAGGTTCGCCCGAAACAATCTTTGGGCTGCGTCGCGAAAGCGCGCAATCTCCCACGACTCCATGCTGAAGGCTTTCACAATCCGGTTCCCGGCAATGGTTTCCTGAAGGATGTTCTGGATATCGGCCAGCTTGTCCTGTCCGCGGCGCGTAGTGGTACGTACACGCCGTCCGATCTTGGCTGCCGAGTAGATGATGAACGGGACAAACAATACCAGCACCCAGGCCAACTTCCGCCCCAGGATCACTACCAGCGCCGCCATGAACAGGAAAGTGAAGAACTGCTGCAAGAACTCCGCCAGCACGCTCGACATGGCATACTGCACCCGCTCAATGTCGTTAACGATAGTGGAGATCAGTGTTCCGGAGTTCTTGCATTGGAAAAAAGCCGCCGAACGTCGCAATACGGAGTTGTAGAGATCGTTCCGCAGGTCCGTGATCATGCCAAAGCCGGCATGGTTCACCAAGTAGGTGCCCGCGTAGTCGAAAATGCCCTTCAGGACGGTTGACGCCACCAGCGCGTAGGCAACAATCGTCCAGGCATTGTGGAAGTGAGACGGAACGAACTGTTGCAGGTAAACCACGTGATTCGTGCCTGGGATGGTGAAGAGTTGGATGTTCTCCGACCCGGATGCGGGGTTCAGGACACGATCCAAAACAGGCTTGACCAGGACCAGCCGAAACGCTTCCAGAAATCCAACCGCGGCCAGCAACAACAGACCTGGCACCAACTGCACCAGAAACGGAAGCACATAGCGGACCAGACGAGTCAGTTGCCGCATCGGGGGCTCCCCATGCGCAGCCAGGCGCGGCCTGCAGCGAATGGAATCGGCATGCGTTGCAAGGTCTTATTCTACTTGAGTCGTTGGTCGTTCGTCGTTGGTCGTTGGCCAAAGACCCACGACTCACGACGGTTTTCTACCCTGGGCTGTCCCGGTGTACCACTTTCACCCGATACCCAGCCTTCCGCAGGCGCTTGCTCACATCCTCAGCGATCATGACCGACCGATGCTGCCCCCCGGTGCATCCGAAGGAGATGGTCAAATAGCTCTTGCCCTCGCGAATGTAGTGGGGCAGCAAATAGACCAGTAATGCCGAGATCCGTTTGATGAACTCCCGGCTCTGCGGAAACGAGCGAATGTACTTCGCAACTTTTGGATCGCGTCCCGTCAGCGGCCGAAATTCGGGCACAAAATGCGGATTCGGCAAGAAGCGCACATCGAATACCAGGTCGGCATCCTCCGGCACACCCCGCCGAAATCCGAAGCTTACGCATGAAACCAGGATGTTCTTGTCCGACTCGCGTTTCTGAAAACGCTCGGTGATGTGAGCGCGAAGTTCGTGGACGTTGAACTTGGAGGTGTCGATGACCAGATCCGCCAGAGCGCGAATGCGGCGCAGATGCCGCCGTTCGGCCGCCAGAGAGGTCTTCACCGGCGCATCGGTCCCCAAAGGGTGCGGGCGCCGAGTCTCGCTGAAACGCCGCACTAGCACGGAATCGGCCGCCTCGAGGAAAATCATTTTGGTCGGCAGCATGCGCTTGACCGACTTCACGATTTCCGGCAAATCCTCCAGTTGCGCCCCTTCGCGCACATCCACCACCAACGCGGTGCTCTTGATTTCCGAAGACTGGCCCACCAACTCGGCGAAACGGGGAATCAATCCTACCGGCAGATTGTCCACGCAGTAGTAACCGAGATCCTCGAAAGCCTTCAGCACCGAGGCCTTCCCCGATCCGCTCATGCCCGTGATAATGACCAACTCGGCAGGCGCACGCCCCTCATGCCGCGCTGGCGTCCGCACGGCGGCGCGAACTTTGCCTCTTTGGGTGGGTTTGCGAGCAGGCATCTACACGGATGTTAGCAGGCGATGTCCGGTCTCGCCAGTGCAAGCAAGGGTTGCAAGCATCTTGACAGTGCCCGTTGTGGGAATACTTCGTCCCGGCGCATGCAAAAAAGCGAGGCCGGACAGCGCGCAACTCAAGCGGCGTGTCCGGCCTCGACTGGATTTCAACCAGCGGCCAGCGAATACAGCTACTGCGGTGCAATATAGCCAAAAGCGCCGTCCACGTTGTTGAGTGGACCTGCCGCCCAGAAAAGCTGGTTCGTCTTCCCGTTCAAGGGGCTTCCCCCCCCGAACTCGATTCCCCAGATCTGGTCGATATGGATCGGTTTTCCGTTGGAACCTGTTACCGTGCCAACGAATTTCCCGGTCTTTACGTTGAAGCCATTGATGTCGCCAACGGTGTTGAGGTTGTTGGAGACAAGCAGAGTATTGCTAAGCGAGCCGAAATTGCTGGGGGCCAGCGCCATTCCCCAGGGCTGATTCAGCGGAGAGCCCTTGGCAAAATGCGTCACGAACACGCCTGCTTCGGTGAACACATCAATGACCCCGCCCGGGCCGCCGGAAGCGTCAGCATACGCAACCAGAAGATGTCCTTCAATGTCCTGAATGCCAAAAGGCGTTAGGGTTTTCGGGAGGCTGGTATCGGTGAAGGACTGAACCAGATGGAAATTGCTGTCGTACATGTCCACCTTGCCATTGGCGGCGTCGGCGGCATAAATCATGTTTCCAGAAGATTTGTTGGTAATGGCCAGACCGGTATAGCTGGCTCCTGTACTGCTGTTGTTGACGGCGATGATGGATTCGCTGGGAGCGATGGGCGACCAACCTTGAATCGTTCCGTCCAGGGTGGCGAAAATGAAATACGATGGCCAGCCCTCTACCAGGAATCCTGCTTCAGAATTGTTGGCGACAATTCCGGTAGGCGAGCCTGCGCCCTGGCCATTCGCGGAAGGAATAATCACCTGCAAACTCTGCCGATTTCCGCTGCCGTCATAGAGCGTCGACCAGCCACTACCTTCGTCGGCCACCCAGAATGCAGCCCCGGGTAGGTAGGCCAGCCCCCAACCATTTACCAACAGGGGGTCGAGGTGTCCATGGCCGGACACGTTTGAGTCCAGCACCGTAAGTGTGTATTGTGCGAGGGCCGAGCTGGAGCACATGAGAACCAGCCCGAGGGATAAGGCTAAAGTGAGAGTGTGCTTGAACCATCGTTGCATGTTGCTTTCTCCTTAGAATCGACGAGGCATTGGGGTCGGGCCGGCGGGGGCCAGTTTTCGCCCAACTCCACCAACCACGGGTCACTTTCTAGTCGCCAGAATAGTAGTCCGGCTTGGAAAGGGAATTGTCAGCAGTTTGTAAAATTCCTGGCTCTCCCGGCAGACTAGCCGGGACTGTTAGCATGACGGCAGGCAGGTGCTAACCACTTGAAGCAGCCGGAGTTGGAGCTCCCGCCAGACGCAACCATGCCGCAATTCTGCGACGTAGCTGTAGCCGGGCCGTTTGACATCGTGTTCACCTACCGCATTCCGGACGGAATGGCGCCGGTGGTGGGTGGAAGAGTGCTGGTCCCGTTCCGTCAGCAGCGTGTCTCGGGCATCGTCACCGAGCTCCACGAACGCACGCCGAAGGTCGCGGCTAAGAACGTCATTAGCGTGCTGGACGCCGCGCCCGTGCTCGACGATCAGCTTATGCGCCTCGGCAGATGGATCGCCGACTACTATCTGGCGCCTCCGGGCGAGGTGTTTCGCACTATGCTTCCGTTGGCCGCCGAGTTCAAGCGGACCATCGGTTACCGCATGACCGATGCAGGACGCACGGCGCTGCATCTGGCGGGAGTGTCGGGGTCGTCCGCCCGCTCCCGGAGAACGCCGCAGGAGCAGTTGTCCGAGTTTCGCGCCCTCGACTACCTTGGCGAACGAGAAATGGTGCGCGAAGAGACTCTGCGCACCGCCGTCGGCATTTCGAAATCCCTCCTCGCCGGCATGGTTCGCAAGCAATGGATTGTCCGCGCAGACTTGTCTGGCGCCCGCGACGCCGAACGCACGGTCAAGGTCGCATTGCTGAAGAGGGCTGAAGGCAAGCTCAACGCCAATCAGCAACGGCTGGTGGATACACTCGCGGCCGCAGGTGGAGGGGTCGCGGTAGAGACGCTCCAAACGCTGGACGTTCCGCGTACCACGCTGGCGACCCTGGTGAAACGAGGGCTGGTGGAAATCGTTGCGGAACCGGCGGAATTCGCGGTGTCTGGTGTGAAGTCCCGGCCATTGCCTCTGGACTTTCAGTTCAACTCCGCGCAGGAAGAAGCGCTGGCCCGTATTCGCAGTGATGTCGCTGCCCGAAGATTCTCCGGCATGTTACTGCACGGAGTCACGGGATCCGGCAAGACCGCCGTGTATCAGGCGGCCATGCGGTCTGTGCTCGAAGCGGGGCGCTCAGCCATCATGCTGGTTCCGGAGATCGGACTCACCCCCGCCGCCGCCGCCAATCTTCATCAAGTTTTTGGCGATGAAGTCGCGCTGCTTCACTCCGCTCTGTCCGATCAAGAACGCGCTGAGCAGTGGCACCGCATCAAGCGTGGGGACGCCCGCATCGTAGTCGCGACCCGCTCCGGTGTGTTTGCCCCGGTATCAGATTTGGCTTTGGTCATCGTTGACGAAGAGCAGGACTCTTCTTATAAGCAGGAGGAAACCCCGCGCTACCATGCTCGCGATGTAGCCGTGATGCGGGCCAAGATGGCGAATGCTGTCGTCGTTCTGGGCTCGGCCACGCCTTCGCTCGAGTCTTATTTCAATGCAACCAAGCGCAAGTACACATTGCTTGAATTGCCCGACCGTGTAGAAAAGCGGCCGCTGCCAGAAGTTGAAATCATCGACATGCGTCAGGAATTTCAGGAGACCGGACACGAGCAAGTGATTTCCCGTAAGCTGACCGAAGAAATTGGGCAGCGCCTGGAGCGCAAAGAACAGGTCATGGTGTTGCTCAACCGCCGCGGATACTCCCCGCTGGTGCTGTGCCGCGCTTGCGGCAGCCATCTGGAGTGCAGAAACTGCGCCGTCGCCATGACTCACCATAAACGCGAACATCGCATGGTCTGCCACTATTGCGGTTTTGTGACGCCGGTGCCGAAGGTCTGCGGCGAGTGCGGCAGTGAGTACGTGCAGTTCCTCGGGACGGGATCGGAGAAGCTGGAAGAACTGCTGCACGGTTTATTCCCGCAGGCTCGCATTGGGCGCCTGGATCGCGATACGGTTCGGGGACGAGAAGATTTCGAACGCGCCCTCAACGCGCTGGACCAGGGCGAACTCGACCTGCTGGTGGGCACTCAGATGATCGCCAAGGGCCATGACATCCACGGTGTGACCCTGGTCGGCGTGGTGGGAGCGGACGCAGCGTTAGGATTCCCCGACTTCCGCGCGGCCGAGCGAACCTTCCAGCTTCTAACCCAGGTCGCTGGCCGTGCGGGGCGCGGGCAGACTCCGGGCAAAGTCGTCATGCAGACTTTCTTCCCGGACCACTATGCCGTGCAATATGCCGCGCAGCACGACTTCGCGGGTTTCTACGAAAAAGAACTGCGCTTTCGCAGCTGGATGCACTATCCGCCCTATAGCGCGCTGGCGAACGTCCTGGTGCGAAGCGACAAACTGGACCAGGCTCTGACCTGGTCCGGCATTCTAGGGAAGTGGTTCGAGAAAACGCGGCATGAAGGGATTCGCGTGCTGGGCCCGGCCGCCGCGCCGATCGTGCGTCTGAAGCGCGACTACCGTTACCACTTCGTGCTGAAATCCGCCAGCCGCGAGAAGCTTAACGCACTGCTGCGGACAATGCTGGCCTACGCCGCCCAGCAGAAGATTCCGCGCACGCAGGTGATTGTGGATGTGGATGCGCTGTGGCTGATGTGAGGGGCTTACCGTCCGGCTGTAGCACTCAACACATCTTCCAATAGATAGTAGACAAGTTTACCCAGTTCGATTGTCTTACTACTGAGGCCCTGAGTGCAGAATCGGACGGACGGAGTCGAAACCGAACAGTTGTATCGGCGGCATGGCCCGGCGCTGCTCCTCTTCGGTATGGCGATTACAGGTGAGCGAAGCAGCGCTCAGGATGCAGTCCATCAGGTCTTTCTGAAGATTCTTGAGGGCGCAACCTTGGACCATGTAACGGATGTAAAGGCGTACCTGTTTGCCGGCGTGCGTAACACCATCTTGAACGACAGCAAGATTCGCCAACGCAATGTCGAACTCGCGCCCGACGCCGTGTGGTTTGATCCGCCGGACCGGGACTATACCGGTGAGCTGAACCTGCGACGTGCCCTTTGTACGCTCCCGGATGATCAGCGACAGGTGACCGTTCTCCACGTTTGGGGCGAGCTGACATTTTCACAAATTGCGGAAGTCTTGGGGATCAGTTCGAATACCGCGGCATCTCGATATCGTTATGCTCTTTCCAAGTTGCGCGAAGTAATGTGCACAAAGGAGAACTCCTGTGCCAATCCTTGATGATGGGCAGTTCGAAAAGCTGTTAAAGCAGTTTCAGCCGGTTGCCCCCGAACCGCTGTGTACCGAAAAACCACAGCGAATAAGCCGCCATCCGTTGGTGTTCATTTCGTGGTCCGGGGCAGCGGCGGCGGTAGTGATGGTGATGGCCGTAGTCATGCAGTTACGTCATAAACCGCCGACGCCTGATGCGACCAGAACGACCTTGGCGAGCAACAGACCGGTGCAGACCCTGACTGTAGGCAGTGTAAGCATTCTGTTTGCTCAGGCCCCGTCGCTTCGAGACGCACTGAACAACATGGCATTTCAGTCCCAGACGCCGCAGCCATCGAGAGACAAGATGAGCGCTCTCGCCGTCCTCAGTAGGGAGAAAACAAAATTATGAAAATCACCCGGTTGGTTCTCTTGACCGCTCTGCTCACGACGTCTGCGATGAGCTCGACCACGGAGCAAACACTGAAGCTGGGCGACAATGCTGCTCTGCGGTATTGGTCGGCATTCTCCCAGATGCAGGATACCGCTGTCAGCGACGAGGAGGCGAAAGAGCTCAACTCGATCCTCGAAGGAACTGCCCCGTACTCGGATGCCAGATACAAAGATATAGTCGAGAAAAACCGGTCCGCCCTTGAGACCGTGGCCCGCGGGACGGCCATGCCAAACTGCGATTGGGGCATCGAATCCCAGCTCGGCTCAGATACGCCGGTCGAGTACGTTCGCAAGGCGCTGACCCTCGGCCGCCTCAACGTTCTTTATGCGCTGCATTTGGCCGCTAAGGGCGACAAAGACGGCGCGGTTCGCGTGCTGACGATCGGACTACACTTCTCCCGCGATGTCGCGAACAATGGAGCGCTTTTCGCAACGGTGGTGGCAAAGAATCTCATCGCCGATCATCTGAGAGCCATGGCGGACATGGCGCGCAAAGGGCAGCTTTCTTCGATACAGCAAGCCTCGCTGCAGCAGGCCGTAGCAAAACTAGGCCCAGACGGCCTCGATTGGCAATCTGCGGTAAAGCGGGAACTGGGGGCGATTCACGGCCCAAACTCGCCAGTGTCGCGGGATATAGAACGGATTATCCCGGATTACGTGAAGGTTCTGAACAACCCGTCGAACCTGCCACAACTTCAGCAGATGATTGCCAGCACACCACCAGAAGTCCAAAACATGATTCCAAATCCGAAGCGGATACTAGAGGAGAAACAAGATCTGACCACCCAACTTGAGCAGATGCGTTTGCTGTTGCGGTGAGTCACTCGAGGAGTGCGGGTCCTGCTAGGATAGCCGCGTTACCCCCGGAAACCCGTCGAACCCAGAATCAAATGTCAAGATTCGCTCGATGCCGTGTTTTTCCATCACCGCCAGATGAACTGCATCACGCGCTGAGAGGCGCTGGTAGCCAAGGACAATCTGCTTGGCGCGCTCGGCAACGGTCCGGTCGACCGGCAGGACTTCGTCCACCACGCTCAGAAGCGAGTCGAAGGCAGGCTGGATGTCGTGACGGCGATTGATCGCGACGTAGCGATGCAGGATTTCCTGCAACACCTCGGCATCGGTCACCAGGCGCTCGCGCTCACTGACCAGTCTTTCCAGCAGGCGCTGGGCATCGGTCTTGAGGGGGCTGGGTGTACCCACCAGATACATCGGGATATTGGAGTCAATCAGAATCACGGCTTCGGACCGGCGGCGTATCCC
>Ga0209517_10001822_pt1 | contig 31269 bp, 26 predicted proteins | sample PeaSoiMetSII2010_FD_187695 | JGI IMG/M metagenome (GOLD analysis project Ga0209517, IMG submission 187695) | Peat soil microbial communities from Weissenstadt, Germany - SII-2010 (SPAdes) (version 2) | ecosystem: Environmental > Terrestrial > Soil > Wetlands > Peat | place: Germany...
GTGGAATCGTTATCGGCGTATGCGCGGCAGTTTCTGGAGCGAATTGAGAAGCCGGACGTGGACGCGATTGACGGGATAGCTCCGGCGGTGGCGATCCGGCAGAAGAATACGACGCGGAATCCACGCTCGACGGTGGCGACCGCGACGGAAATTTACGACTATCTGCGGCTGCTGTTTGCCCGGGTCGGCCGGACGTATTGCGCGAACTGCGGGCGCGAAGTGAAGAAGGACACGGTGGACGAGGTCGCGGATGCGATTCTGGCGCTCGATCCGGAAACGCGGCTGCAGGTAGTGTTTCCGCTGCAGCGGGCGGGGGTGGCGGTGCAGGAACCTGAGGGTAAGGCCGCACGTTCGCCCAAGTCAACAAAATCGCCGCCCTCTCGCGAAAAGCGCGAGCAGGCTGGGGCACCCGCGGAACTGAGTGAGGCTCTGAAGACCCGGCTTTTCGAGCTGCGCAAGGCGGGGTTCAACCGGCTGTATCAGGCGGGGCAGGTTTTCGAGTTCTCTGCGCCGGAATCGTTGCTGGACGTTAATTTCGAGCAGCCGGTTTTTGTTTTGGTGGACCGGCTGGTCGTTTCTGCGGAGGCGCGGGCGCGGGTGGTGGATGCAATTGAGACGGCGTACCGGGAAGCGGGAGAGGTGATTTTTGAACTGCCGGTAGTTGGGGACCAAACCGAAGAGGCGGGCAAGAGTGCCCGCCCCACATTGCGCTTCGCTCAGCGGTTTGAGTGCAAGGTTTGCAACCTGCGGTACGAGGAGCCGGAGCCGCGGCTTTTTTCGTTCAACAATCCTTACGGGGCGTGCCCACGATGCCAGGGGTTCGGAAATACGATTGATTTTGATCCGAATCTCGTGATTCCCGACAAGACGAAAAGTCTGAGCGAAGGTGCGATCGAGCCGTGGACCAAGCCGAAGTATCGCCCACTGTTTACCGATCTGAAACGGTACGCCAAGCAGGCCGGGATTCCGCTCGACCTGCCGTGGGAGGAACTGGAGGAAGAACACAGGAACCTTGTGCTCAACGGCGAGGGAAGGTTCCTGGGGATTCGCGGGTTCTTTCACCATCTGGAGCGCAAGAAGTACAAGCTACATGTGCGCGTGTTTCTGAGCCGCTACCGCGGATATTCACTGTGCCCGGCCTGCAATGGAACACGGCTGCGGCTGGAAGCGCGGCAGGTGAAGATCAGCGGCCGCAATATCTGCGAAGTCTGCGCGCTGACCGTGGAAGATGCGTTGCGTTTTGTTTCGCAGCTCGAGCTCACGGCGCAGGAAGCCGACATTGCCGACAAACTCTTGCAGGAGATTCGCGAGCGGCTGCGCTTTCTGAACGACGTGGGACTTGAATACCTGACGCTGGACCGGCTTTCTTCGACGCTCTCGGGTGGTGAAGCGCAGCGCATTCAACTGGCGACTTCGCTGGGATCGCGGCTGGTGGGCACGCTGTACGTACTGGATGAGCCTTCGATCGGGCTGCACCCGCGCGATACCCACCGGCTCATCAAGATTCTGCACGACCTGCGCGATCTGGGGAACACGATTCTGGTGGTGGAGCACGATCCCGACATAATGCGGGCTGCCGACCGCATTCTGGACCTGGGGCCGGGTGCGGGCGAGAATGGCGGCAAACTGGTGGCGGGTGGGACGTACGAGGAAATCCTGCACAATTCCAGCTCTCTGACCGGGCGCTATCTTGCGGAAGACCTGCGCATTCAGGCGCCGGTGTCGCGCCGCAAGCCGGGGGCGCAGCGGATCACGCTGCGCGGGATTCGCGCCAACAATCTTAAGAATGTGGAGATCAGTGTTCCGCTGGGGATGATCGTCGCGATTACGGGAGTTTCCGGATCGGGCAAGTCCACACTGCTGCATCAGGTGTTGTACCGGGCGCTGGCCCAGGCCAAGCAGCAGGCGGGCAATGGCGCGAGCGGAACTGCCGCGACTCCCTCGGCAAGCTGGGAGAGCCTGATGGGGGATCAGTTCATTGATGAGGTGGTGCTGGTGGATCAGTCGCCGATCGGGCGCACGCCGCGATCGAATCCCGTGACCTACATCAAGGCGTTTGACGCGATTCGCGACCTGTTCGCTTCCCTGCCGGAGGCCAAGAAACGCGGCTTCAGCGCGGGACATTTCTCGTTCAATATTCCCGGAGGCCGTTGCGACACCTGTCAGGGGGACGGGACCGTTACGGTGGAAATGCAATTTCTGGCCGACGTGGAATTGATTTGCGAGGAATGCAAAGGCACGCGCTACAAGCCGCAGGTGCTGGAGGTGCGGTACCGGGGCAGGAACATTCATGATGTGCTCAATCTGACGGTGAAAGAGGCGCTGAGGTTTTTTGCGGAAGCTCCCAAGATCACGGAGAAGCTGCGCTCGCTGGAGGAAGTCGGGCTGGGATACCTGCGGCTGGGGCAGTCGGCCACGACGCTTTCGGGAGGCGAAGCGCAGCGTATGAAGCTGGCGGCGCACCTGCAGCCGGCTTCGCGGGAAGCTAGCCGCGGCGGCGATGCTCCGCCCCGGAGGCGGCTGCTGTATATCTTCGACGAGCCGACGACGGGGCTGCATTTTGACGACGTCAGCAAACTCCTAGCGGCGTTTCGGCGTCTGATTGAAGCAGGGGGATCGATCCTGGTCATCGAGCACAATCTGGAAGTCATCAAGACGGCGGACTGGGTAATTGATCTGGGGCCCGAGGGCGGGAATCGCGGCGGCACGGTCGTGGGCGCCGGGACGCCAGAGGCCATCTCCCAACTGCCCGGATCTTACACTGGGAAGTATCTGGCACGTGTTCTGAACGGAAATGGCAATTCGCACCACAATGGCCGTTCGTAGGCTCACGATCGCTGTGCTTCTGGCCGCAGTGGGCGCGTGGTCCCATGCTGAGGCGCAGGCCACGGAAAATCCGCAATCTTCCAGCCCGCAAACATCTAACCAGCAGTCATCGAGTGGAGACGCTGCTTCCAGGCAGACGGTCCAGCGCAAGACTGGAGCGAATTCGAGCCAGACGATCCGGCATACGCGGGTTCTCGAGGAAGGCTCCGTGCCGCCGGAACTCACGCACGCCGAGGAACTCATTCAGAAGCATGACTCCGCGGGCGCCGAGCCGCTGCTGCGCAAAGTGGTGGAAAAGGATCCGGCCAGCTATGTGGCATGGTTTGACCTGGGGTTCGTGGAGAACGGGCTGGGCAAGACGGAGGAGTCGATTGCCGCGTATCGCAAGTCGGTGGCGGCGAAGCCGGACGTCTTTGAGTCGAACCTGAATCTAGGGCTGCAGCTAGCCAAGACGGGGCAACCCGATGCCGAACAGTTTCTGCGCGCCGCCACTCAGCTCAAGCCCACCAGCCACATGGCCGAGGGCCAGGCGAGGGCGTGGATTTCCCTGGCGCATGTGCTCGAGGCGACGAAGCCGGAAGAAGCGATCGCGGCTTACCGGCAGGCGGCGGTTTTGCAGTCGAAAGACCCGGAGCCTCATCTGGGCGCGGGACTGATTCTGGAAAAGCAGGGCAAGTACTCCGACGCCGAGCAGGAATACAAAGAGGCGCTGGCGCTGGATGCCTCGTCGGACGCGCTGACCGGGCTGTCGAACATTTACATGCGGGGGCGGCGTTTTCCCGAAGCCGCGCAGTATCTGCGGAAACTGGTGGCCGCGCATCCTGAGGAGGCGGGAGCGCACGTACAGCTCGGGCGGGTGCTGGCGGCGGAGGGCAAGAACGACGAGGCCATTGCGGAATTGCAGGTGGGGGCGAAGCTGGCTCCTGCGGACTTGAGGGTGCAACGCGATCTGGCGGAACTCTATTCCACGGCGGGAAAGAATGAGCAGGCCGAAGCGGCGTTTCGAGCGCTGATCGCGGCGTATCCTAATGACGCCGAATTGCACAGCGGGCTGGGACGGAGCCTGCTCCGGCAGCGACGTTTTCCCGAGGCGCAGCAGGAATTTCTGGCCACGGTGAAAATGAAACCCGACCTGGGCCCGGCCTGGGGCGACCTGGCTTTTGCCGCCAGCGAGAATAAAGATTACGTGCTCACAATCAAAGCCCTCGACGTCCGGGCCAAGCTGTTGCCGGAGGTTCCCATCACGTATTTTCTGCGGGCGTCGGCCTATGACCATCTTAGAGATGTGAAGCAGGCGTCGGTCAATTACCACCTCTTCCTCAACACCGCCATGGGGAAGTATCCTGATCAGGAGTGGCAGGCGAAACACCGGCTGATCGCCATCGAGCCGAAGAAGTAAGCTGGCCGCGGGGTTTGGACGATGCTTCGGGTGAGCTGCCCATACCGATTGTGGCGTGCAGGAGTGATGCCGGCGCTCGTCGTGCTGGCGCTGGTAGCGGGCCTGATGCCGGCGCCCGCGCTGGGTGTGGATCCCTCGGTTGAGGAACTGAAGGCGAGGCTTGCCACGGCCAGCGTCGGGGACCGGCCTCACCTGTGCGTCCAAATTGCAGAGAAGCAGCTGACCGCCGCCGCCCGGTTTTACGCCGCTACTGACATCGAAAATGCGGAGGCGGCGCTGACGGATGTGGTGGCTTTCTCTGAGCTGGCGCGCGACTACGCGATTCAATCGCGGAAGTATCAGAAACAGACCGAAATTGCTGTGCGCGGCATGGCCCGCAAGCTCAACGACCTGGCGCATACGCTGGCGCACGACGAGCGGGCGCCGGTGCAAGACGCCATCAAACGCCTGCAGCGGGTGCGCGACGACCTGCTGGTTGCCATGTTTCCCAAGGGTGCGAAATGAATGCCTCTGTGCTGCGCGGCGTGGCCAGGATAGTCGTAGTGGTAGCCTTCGCCGCCGGTGTGCAGGCGCAGCGGCATCGCGATCCGCTGACCCAGCCGGAGATTGACCAGATTCGCGACGCCAGCTGGGAACCGCAGCAGCGGCTGAAACTCTATGTGGAGTTTGAGCGGGCGCGACTGGTCAAGCTGGAGCAGATGAGGGCCGACCCGAAAACCAAGGACCGAGCGCGGCAGACACACGACATACTTGACGATTTCCAGCTGCTTTACGATGAACTGAACGACAACATTGATACCTACGTGGACCGCAAGGACGACATTCGCAAGCCCCTGAAGCTGGTCATCGCGGCGGATACCGAATTCCAGGCCAAGCTGCGGGCACTGAAGGATGCGGCGGACGTGCCGGCGGAGGAAACGCGCGAGTATGAATTCGTGTTGACTAATGTGCTTGAGACCGTGGATACGTCGTCGGAGGATCATAAGAAAGTCCTGGCGGACCAGGAAGAGGCGGCGAAGCGTAAGAAATTGAATTCGGGATCGAGCGTGAAGGGTGGGGGGAAACCGGAGTGAACTGAGGGGTCAGGGGCTAGTGGTCAGGGATCAGTCGGCAGGGTCAGGAGACGTGGCCGGCGATCAAGATTCGATGAATCCGTCCGGTGCGGAACTGTTCGGCTGAGAACTGGCCCTGAGCCCTGACCCCTGATCCCTAACCCCTGACTCTGCTAACCTAAGCAGACTGTGCGCGAAGGCCTGCTGGAAATCTTTCAGGAAACTTACCAGGAACTGCGGCTGGGGACTTCCCTGCCCGAGCTGAAGATTGAATTCTTCGCGTTTGCCAACATCAACAATACGATCCGGCTGCGGGATGGCCGGTTGCTGGTGCGGTTGTCGGATCTGCTGGAGGGTGCGCCGGACGGGGTTCTGCGGGCAATCGCCCATATTCTGCTGGCCAAGATGTACCGGCGGCCGATTGATCGCGGGCAGGCGGCGCGGTATCGAAAATACGTGGCCAGCCACGAGATCGTGCGCAAGGCGCACCTGGTGCGGCAGATACGCGGGCGCAAACGGCTGCGTCCGGCGCGTGGGCATTTCTATGATCTGGATGAGATTTTTGAGGAACTGAACCGGCGATTCTTTCACGGGCTGCTGGCGCGGCCGCGCATGAGCTGGAGCCAGAGCAAGACGCGCCGCATCCTCGGACACTACGATCCGGCGCATAACGCGATCATCATCAGCCGCATCTTTGACCATCCCGCCGTGCCGACGTTCGTGGTGGAATACATCGTCTACCACGAGATGCTGCATCTGAAGCATCCGGTAAAGCTGCTGGGGAGCCGGCGGTGCGTGCACTCGACGGAGTTTCAGGCGGAGGAAAAACTGTTTCCGCGGGTGGCGGAAGCGAATGCGTTCCTGAAAAGGTTATGAGTGTGATGGGCGCATGATACGGAAAGGCCCAAGCGGTAAGCCTGGGCCTTTTTTTTCCCGACTGTTCATACGACGATGATGATAGAGCTTAGTCGCCGCTGCCGCAGGAGCAGGTGCCATGGCCGCTGCCATCAAGAGCGATGGCGTAGCAGTCAATCAACAGGTTGTCGTTGTAGGAGCCCAAAGCGCGATCCGAATACTCGGTCTCGGTGATCGCGAAGGTGGCGTTCTGAATGTGCGTTCCCCAGGCGCGGAGCGTCGGATAGACGTAGTTCTCGAGGGGACTGCAAACGCCATTGGAAGGAACGATACCGGAGACAATCGACACTGTGCCCGTGTGGAGTGTAACGCCGGTCAACGGGTTCGCGGTGATATCACCATTGACAGAGAGCGTACGCAGACCGTCCGGGGTCACCAGGCAGGCGCAGCACTCTGACATTTCCTGATAAGGATCGAACACGTAAATCTGAGCGCAAAGGTTGCCAGCGTAAGAGCCGGGATTGGAGATGCGAACTGTCCCGTCCGGCGCACCGGCGGTGTTTGCGTTCGAGAAATAGTTGACCTTCAACAGGTCGGTTGCCCCAGTGGTGGTTTCGGGGGTCTTGGAGCCGTTGAGGGTCCAAGCGAACCTTTGGGCGCTCGCTGTCTGCGTGCCCAGTACCCCAACCACGAAGACCACAAGGGTGAGGATCAAGCAAAGACGAAATAGCCTCATTGTGTTTTCTCCTGGAAGTTTCTTCACCGCGGGTGGGGGATCCCGATCGATGTGCTTCTACTGGCCCGACTCTTTGTGAGTTGCAGAACTCCGGGCAGCGGAAATTTACCACAGAATCAAGGCGATGCATATTGGCAGAAGGAACTAACTTGGCGGCCTAACCCAACGGACTACGCCGAGAGTTGGTACACGGTTGCGACCTCAACGCGCTTTCGGAGGATTTCATCCAGGAGGCCTCTTCCAGGTGCGGGAGCAATGAGTGCCAAGGCCTTGTTCCAGGGCCGACTGCCGATGCCGCGGAATCCGCGAAAGCGGCGGGCTAGGCCGTATAGAATTGAGAGGTACAGGAGAGCGAGCGGCCATGAACGCACAGCAGAAAGGCAATCCCGAGCACGATCCGGCCCAGGCAGCAACCCATATTGCAAGCGCTCACCAGATTCTGAAAGCGCTGCAAGAGAAAATCGGAAAGCACCCAGAACTGGGCGCGGCCATTACGAAACTGGAGATGGCGCTGAATGTTCTGGCGATAAAGACTGGCGGAGTGCTGTAGCGGGGATCTGGCCAGGAGCCGACACTATGAAGAGCTCGCGGCGCGCTTTTGTTGGGGCCAGTCTGGGAGCGGGTCTCGGAGCAGGAGGCTTACCCTCCTTTGCTTGAAGCGGCTACGACAGTCGCGGGGTGCCGGTTGCGTCGCCTCGTGCTCTAAGATCACAGAGCTTGCCTATCCCCGCAGTCCAAGCGCTTCCCTGCTTCCAGGAGCATTTCAAGGGCGGAAATGCGCCGTGTGATTGGAATCACAAGCGATTGTGAGGCGGCGGATTGACGGGTTCGGCGCCCGCGGCATATCCTTGAATTTGAAATTGAAATTCATTTTCATAATCATAAGGCGCTTCTAATGCTACAGGCTTTCATCATTACACTGCGCGAGGGGGTGGAGGCGGCGCTCATCGTCGGCATCACCCTGGCCTACCTCACCAAGATCGGGCGGCAGGAACTGCGCAAAACCGTCTATGCGGCGCTGGCGGCGGCGTTTCTGGGCAGCATCGGCGTGGCCATCGTCATTTCCCGCACCCACCTGAACGAAGACGTTTTTGAAGGCTGGATCATGCTGGTGGCCGCCTTCTTCGTCGTCACCATGGTTATTTTCATGATGAAGACAGGGCGCAAGCTCAAGGGGGAGATCGAGGGCAAGGTCGGGCTGCTGGCGGGCAATGACGCCTGGTTCGGGCTGTTCGTCTTCATCTTCCTGATGGTGCTGCGCGAGGGCGCGGAGACGGTGCTGATGCTGGCCGGCGTATCGCTGAACTCGACCGAACTGATGAGCTTCCTCGGCACCTTGCTGGGCGTGCTGGCGGCGATCGCGTTTGGCGTGATGTTCGTGAAGGGCAGCGTGCGCATCAACCTGCAGAAGTTTTTCCGGGTGACCACGGCGATCATGTTGCTGGTGGCGGCGCAGTTGGTGATCTCGGGTTTGCACGAACTTTCGGAGAGCGGCGTCATCCCTTCTTCGAAGGCCGAGATGGCGGTTGTCGGGCCGATCGTCAGCAATGACTGGTTCTTCTTCGTGACCATCTTTGCGCTGGCGGCGCTGATGGTGCTGTTTGACGCCAAGCGGCGCGAGCCGGTTCTGGACTCGGCCTCGCCGGCGGAGCGGCGCAAAGCGGCATGGAGCGCGCGGCGCGAGCGGTTGTGGATGGCTTCGGTCTACACCTTCTCATTCGTGTTCATCGTCATGGTTACCGCCGAATTCATTTATTCGAAGAGCGTGAGCGCGCTTTCGCCCGCGACTGAGGTCAGTTTCGCGGGCGGCCAGGTGAAGATTCCGCTGGCGCAGATTTCCGACGGCGACCTGCACCGCTTCCAGGCGAAGGAGAATGGCACGGAGGTTCGCTTCTGGCTGTACCAGAAGCCGGACGGCAAAATCGCCACCGTGTTTGACGCCTGCGAAATCTGCGGCGCGGCCGGCTTCTACAAGAGCGGCAACGGCGTGATCTGCAAGAACTGCGCGGCGCCGATCAATCCGCAGACGGTGGGCACAGCGGGCGGGTGCAATCCGATTCCGCTCAAGGCCACGCAGACGGCCGATGCCGTCATCATCCAGGAGGCCGAGGTTGCGGCGGGAAGCCGCATATTCGGGCAAAAGTAAGCGATGTTTGTCCGGCTGGTTTACGAATCGTTCCGGCGGCAGAAGCGGCGCAAGGTGCTGGCCGGAGCGGCGATCACCCTGGGCGTGACCGTGGCCACGGCGATGATTGCGGTGGCGACCGACATCGGCGACAAGATCAACCGCGAACTGCGCACCATCGGCGCCAACCTGGTTGTGACTCCGCAGGAAGATTCGCTGGACGTGGAAATCGGCGGCGTGAATCTGAAGCCGCCGAGCGATGGCGCGTTCCTCAACGAAGCCGACCTGCCCAAGATCAAAGACATTTTCTGGCGGAACAACATCACCGGGTTTGCGCCCATGCTGCCGGTCCCGGTTGCCATGGAGCGCGACGGCAAACGGCAGGATGCGACCCTGGTGGGAACGTACTTCGCCAAGCGGATTTCCCTGGGAAATGAAGATTTCACCACGGGCGTCCGCAGCACGCACACGTGGTGGAAAGTGTCTGGCGCGTGGCCGGATGACAATTCGCGCGACGTTCTGGTCGGGGAGAGGCTGGCTGCACGTTTGGGCGAGAAGGCTGGAGATCAGCTCGTGCTGGCGGGCCGCGCGTTGCGGGTGAGCGGGATTCTTTCGACCGGAGGAGCGGAAGACGACCAGGTGGTTGCGCCCCTAGCGCTGGCACAGGAAATTCTGGGCCGGCCGGGAGCGGTGCGGCGGGTTTATGTGAGTGCGCTGACCAAGCCGGAAGATGCATTTGGCCGCCGCGACCCCAAGAGCATGTCGGGAGCGATTTACGAGCGCTGGTACTGCACGCCGTATCCGCAGGCGATTGCGCTGCAACTGGGAGAGGCGATTCCGCATTCGCACGCCGAGCAGATCCGGCAGGTAGCGCAGAATGAAGGAGCGGTGCTGACGCGCATTGAGGGCCTGATTTTTCTGATTACGCTGGCGGCGCTGTTTGCGTCGGCACTGGCGGTGTCGGCGGCGATGGCGACGGCGATTTTTGAGCGGCGGGCGGAAGTTGGGCTGCTGAAGGCGCTGGGCGCGGGCAAGCTGGCGGTGGCGGCGGTTTTCTTTGCCGAAGCACTGCTGCTGGCTTTGTTCGGTGGGTTGATCGGGTTCGGGGCGGGAGCGCTGCTGGCGCACCAGATCGGGCAATCCATTTTCAATTCGCAAATTTCGATTCAGCCGGTGCTGTTGCCGGTCATTCTGGCGATTGCGGTGATTGTGACCTTCGCGGGCAGCGCGGCGGCCATCCGGCGTGCGGTGGGGATGGATCCGGTATTCGCCCTGCGAGGTGAGCTATGAGCGCGCCTATATCGCATCCGGCGCAGGATTTGGCGGCCAGCCGGGCACACGTTCCGCATACTTCCATGCTGCTGCGCATGCTGGTGCGGGCGGCGGTGTTGCGGCGGGGCCGCGCGGCTTCGGCGCTGTTTGCCATGGTGGTGGCGGCAGCGGTGGCCACGGCGATGCTGAATCTTTACGTGGACGTGCAGGCCAAGTTGCGGCGGGAGTTCCGCAACTATGGGGCGAACGTGATTCTGGTCGGCCGGGACGGCGCTTCCCTGCCCGCTGATGCGTTGGCGCATGTGGATTCGGTGCTGGCGGGACACGGTATCGCGGCGCCGTTTGCGCTGCTGGTGGCGCGCGCGAGCGACGGGCAGCCGATTGTGGTGGCGGGCGTGGATTTCGAACGCGTGCGGCAGTTGGATCGGTGGTGGTCGGTGAGCGCGTGGCCGTCGGAAGTCCCCACCCTTCGGCAAGCTCAGGGCAAGCTTGCTCGCGCAGAAAACGCGCGAGAAATGGGGCACCCAGGGCTCATTGGAGTGCGCGCGATGGCGGTTGTGGCTCCAAAGAATCAGGCGCTGAAAGATCAGAGCTTTGATTTGAGTTTTCAGGGGAGCACTTTGCATGTGGAGCCTGCAGGCACGGTTCAGACCGGGGCGGCGGAGGACAGCCGCATCTACATTTCGCTGGTGGATTTTGTGGCTTGGAGCGGAGTGCAGCCTTCGACGATCGAAGTAGCGGCAAACGGCGATCCGGAGGAAGTAGCTGCGATCATGAATCAACTGGCGCAGGCGGTTCCGGCGGCTGAGGTGCGTCCGGTGCGGCAGATCGTGGAGGGCGAGGCGCGAGTGCTGGGCAAGACGCGCGCGACTTTGCTGGCTGCGGCGGCGCTGATTATTCTGACGTCGGCGTTATGTGTGCTTTCCACGCTGATGGGATGGGTGTTTGACCGGCGGCGCGATTTCGCCATCATGAAGGCGCTGGGGGCTTCGGGACGGCTGCTGAATGGATTTTTCGCGGCAGAAGCGGCGGCGCTGGGCGCGACCGGGGCGCTGATTGGCTTCCTGATCGGTATCGGGATTGCTGCCTGGATTGGGCGGGTTAACTTTCACGCCTCCGTGGCGCCGCGGTTCAGCGTGCTGCCGGTGGTGCTGGCTGGTAGCATGGTGGTGACGCTGTTGTCGGCGATTCTCCCGATCTCGCTGCTGCGCCGGGTGCAGCCAGCGGTGATTCTGAGGGGAGAGTGAAGTGAAATGATTCAGATCAAGGACGTCACAAAACTCTACCCTGCCAAGGAAGCGGGGAATGGATCGGGCAAGGAGAACGGCTCCATTCATGCGCTCGATCACATTTCCCTGCACGTGGCCAAGGGAGAATGGCTCTCAATCATGGGGCCGTCGGGATCGGGGAAATCTTCGCTGGTGAATCTGATCGGGTGCCTGGACCGGCCCTCGTCCGGTGAAATCTGGCTCGATGGACAGAACGTGGCGGGCATTTCGTCGGCCGATCTGAATCGCGTGCGGGCGGAGAAAATTGGATTCATCTTTCAGCAATTCCATCTGATTCCCTTTCTGACGGCAGTGGAGAACGTCATGCTGGCGCAGTATTTTCACAGCATGACCGATGAGAAGGAAGCGATTGAGGCGCTCACGCGGGTGGGGCTGGGCGACCGGGCGCATCATTTGCCCTCGCAGCTTTCGGGCGGAGAGCAGCAGCGAGTGTGCATTGCGCGGGCGCTGATCAACGATCCGCGGATTATTCTGGCCGACGAACCGACGGGGAATCTGGACGCGCAGAACGAAGAAATTGTGCTGCGCCTGCTGCGCGAGTTTCACCAGCAGGGGCGAACCATTGTGATGGTGACGCACGATCCGGTGGTGGCGCGGCTGGCCGACCGGCGGATTGAGCTGCATCACGGAAAGATCGCGGCGCAGGAAGTTTTCTCCATGGCCGACGAGGAGCAACTGGACGAAGTTCTGGAAGAGCTGTGGGTGTTGGAGGAGCACGGCGAGATCGCCGAAGTGGAGCGCATGGAAGTGCATGGAGCGCTCCCGGTCAGCATGGCGATTGAGCGGATGATCGAGCTGGAGCTGGTGGTTTCCGCGCCGCATCCGCCGCAGGCGCACGATCACAAGCCGTTTGTGAATCCGTGCCACGACGCGCTCAAGCCGATGTCGGCGTCGGTGGGCGACGGGACGGCCATCGTGGAACTGACGCCGCGAGGGCGCGAGCGCGCGGGGAGCATCATCCGGCGGCACCGGCTGGCGGAGCGGCTTTTCACCGACAGCCTGGCCATGGACAGCGAATCCGAGATCGAGCAGCAGGCGTGCAAGTTCGAGCACATTCTCTCGCCCGAGGCTACGGACAAGATCTGCGCGTTCCTGGGCCATCCGCGCACTTGCCCGCATGGAGCGCCGATTCCGGCGGGGCCGTGCTGCGGGCGTGCCAGCGAGTTTTCTGGGTTCGTCTCAGGTGCAATGAAGGGCGAACGGCCTTCGTAGATCCAGCTTCGTAAATCCAGCCATAGGAACACTTCTCATCACCGCAGCAGCTTCTTCCCGGCTGCTATCATCGGAATGCTGCCTGCCAACAGAATGACTGCCCGGCATCCCACTATCGGCGTATTTGATTCCGGCTTTGGGGGACTGACTGTCCTTAAAGCTTTACTTGAAGTAATTCCCGGGGCCGATTATGCCTACTTTGGCGACACGGCGCGGCTGCCTTACGGGTCGAAGTCGGTCGAGACGGTGGCGCGATACGCCGTCGAGGCGGCGCATTACCTGGAATCTCACGGGGCGCAGATGCTGGTGATCGCCTGCAATACGGCGACGGCGCTGGCTTTGGACCGGATTACGGCAGCGGCTCATGTGCCGGTGGTGGGGGTGGTTGAGCCGGGGGCGGAGGCGGCGACCTCGGCAAGCAAGAACCGGCGGATCGTGGTGATTGGAACCGAGGCCACCATCAGCAGCCATGCGTACCGGAAGGCGCTGGAGGCCCGCGGATTGCAGGCGCGGGAAAAAGCGTGCCCGCTACTGGTTCCTCTGGTGGAAGAGGGATGGGTGGAACACTCCGTCACCGAGCAGGTCGCGCGGATCTACCTGGCGGAGGCGTTTGCCGACGGTTTCGCGGATGCCGATGTGCTGGTTCTGGGCTGCACGCACTATCCCCTGCTGAAGCCCTTGCTGCATCGCGTAGCGCCGGGCCACGTAAGCATCGTGGACTCGGCTGAATCCACGGCCCGTGCAGTCGCTGCGCATTTGCGGCAGCTTTTGCCAGCCACGCCTGCAGACGAGAAAGAACGGCGTGCCGCGCCACGGCTGAAGTTCTTCGCTACCGATTCGGTGGAGAAATTCCGTCGGCTGGGCGAGCGATTTTTGGGGCATCCTATCGAGGACGTGCAGCACGTGGATCTGAAAGAATAATTTGGGCGCAAGACTCGGATAGAAGACTCCAAACAACCTGCACGACAATCCAATATTCCATGCACGCACTCGACAACGTGATCTGGCAGGCCCTCACCACGCGGCAAAGCGCGTTTGCCGAGACGTTCGATGAGGCGCGCAGATTTCCGCGCGAGGTCACTTCGCTGACTGCGTTTCTTGAGCCCAGCCTGCGAGGGTACGCATCGCTAGCGGGACTGGTGGGCCCGGGCGGAACCGCGACCTTATCGCTCGCCGCACCCTACGAGCCTTTGCCGGGGTGGGACGTGGTCATTGCGTTTCCGGGTCTGCAGATGGTCTGCGAAAGCGGCAACGGTGCGTCCGGGGCGCGGACAGATTCCACACTCGCGATCGCGGAACTTGGCAAGCAAGACTCACCCGAAATGGTGGAACTGGCTGCGTTGACCAAGCCGGGGCCGTTTGGGATACGGACTTACGAACTTGGGAAATTTCTTGGCATGCGGTCGGAGGGACGGCTGATCGCGATGGCCGGCGAGCGGCTCAAAGTACCGGGTTACGCCGAGGTCAGCGCCGTGTGCACGCACCCGGAGCACACGGGCCGAGGTCATGCCCGAATTCTCATGATGGAGATCATGCGGGGCATCCGCGATCGCGGGGAAACGCCATTTCTGCATGTGAAACAGGACAATGTGCGGGCGGTGGAACTGTATGAACGATTGGGATTCCGTACGAGGGGGGTGGTGCAATTCACGGTGCTGAGAAAAGTTTGAGGTTCGCGAGTTTGACTCGCGAGGGTAACCTCGGCGGTTCAAGACGGTGGCCTGATCGCAGCGCTGAAGCGCTGCGCTACCCCAAGGCGCACCGCCCAAATCCAGACTTTTAGAGGGTGGTCTCAGTACAGGTGAAAGTCCACTTCCAGTGCGATTGCGACGGCCACGGGGTGACCATCTTTCTCCGCCGGTTTGAAGCGATATTTCGCGGCGACCTCCAAAGCTTTTTCGTCGAGCCCCATTCCCAGCGAGCTGACAATGTGGATCTGCCTGGGCACGCCGTCGGCGCCGACCACCATTCCCACCACACAGTTGCCCTGGTATTTCGCCTTCCTGGCCTCTTCGGAGAACTCCGCCTCAGGCTTATTCAGTGGAATCGGCGGACTCACCCCGTTGCCCACGTGGAAGATGCCTCCGCCAGTGCCGCCGCCTTCGCCCGGGCCAAAGCCCGGACCGGTGCCTGATCCGACGCCGCCGCCGCTGCCTGTACCAATGCCGCTTCCGGAGCCAGTTCCATTGGACGGGATGACGGCGTGGGCCATGGGATCGCCCAGGTTGGGCATGGTATTCGACGCCAGTTGAACCTGAGGTGGAATCACGATGGTCGGTTCGACGGCCAGCTTTGGATTCAGGTTGCGAATCACAGCCGCGGGGGGTGTGATCTGCTGCATGGAGAACTTGGGCAGCCGACCCTTGCTGGCCGCCAGTACGTCGCGATCGCCGCCTCCACCGCCTCCGCCCACTTGGGTTTTGCCGGGCTTCAGAATGGGCAAGTCACCGGGATCAACCAGGACGGTCACTTTGGCCGTGGGAGTGGCCGCCTTCACGACGTGCCGCCCAATCAGAGTTCCAGCGACAATGACTGCCGCGATCAGAATGTGCACGCCGGTCGAACCCAGTGCGCCGTTTCTTCTATTGTTGTAGAAGCCCCAGATGTCTTTGACCGGCTCCGGCTTCGATTCCAGCTTGAGCGGAGGGAGTTTCTTGGGAAAGAAGAAATCGTCCAGTTGTTGGGTGAGAGATTTCCACAGGGGTTCTTCAAAGCTCTGCGCGCCCAGACAGAGGTGCAGTTCTGGCTCCTGGGCTGCTGCGTTCGGATTTATCTGTACCGTTCCCATAATTCCGGTCTGGGTGATGCTCGCCGCCAGGGCTGGGGAAGCTAGCTTAACTGCCGTGGAATCCCCTGCTTACAGAGATGAGCGATGCCCGCGATAAGTTGCTTTCATTTCAGCTCGATTTTGCGGATGAGGTACCCTTCGGCCCTCCCCGACACAATCGGGCCAGTTCTCCCGCTGCTTTATAAAATTGTAACTCTACTCGCGGGTTTCCGACAGTGCATTTCGATGGGACGGTTACCTCGGAGAGACATGTCCTGCCGCCGGTCAGGCGCGGTTTGGTTCCGCCTCGCCGGACGCCTCTTGAAGGCGTCATCCCAAACCCGGCGCAGTTCAGCCAGGTGAGGGATCTCGCATGCGGGATTTTCTGGATGCGGCGCCGGTCTGCACGCAAGACCCTTCGCTCCGCCTGAAAAACGGCTGCGCTCAGGATGACGCCCCGGAAAATTGGCTAATCCTTTTTTCCAAACCAAGCCACTACATCAGCCCGCATACATGGACGTTCCTTGCCCCACTCCCTATAATGAAAAGATTCAATCATTTGGGAGACGCGACGGAGTGCCGCTCGAACTGAAAGCGACCATCAACCTGCCCAAAACCGCCTTCTCGATGAAGGCCAACCTGCCCCAGAACGAGCCCAAAATGCTGGAGCGCTGGGAGCAGATGGGGCTGTATGAACGCATCCGGCAAGCGCGCAAGGGCGCGCCGCGGTACATCCTGCATGACGGCCCTCCTTATACCAGCGGGCCCATTCACCTGGGAACCGCGCTGAATAAGTGCCTGAAAGATTTCATCGTCAAGTCGAAGACCATGGCGGGTTTTGACGCGCCCTACGTTCCCGGATGGGACTGCCACGGGCTACCCATCGAGATCAAAGTGGACAAGGAACTGGGCGGCAAGAAGCTGCAGATGCACCCCTCCGACGTGCGCGCGGCCTGCCGCAAATACGCCCAGAAGTATCTCGACCTGCAGCGGACGCAGTTCAAGCGCATTGGAGTCTTCGGGCGCTTCGACCGGCCCTATTCGACCATGACTCCGCAGTACGAGTCGGTGGTGCTCTCGACGTTTTATTCGTTCTATGAGAATGGGTTCGTTTACAAGGGACTGCGGGCGGTCTACTGGTGCATGCATGATGAGACCGCGCTGGCCGAGGCGGAAGTGGAGTATGAGAACCACACCAGCCCGACGGTGTGGGTGAAGTACGGACTGCTGGACGATCCGGCGAAGATTGATGCGGCGCTGGCGGGGAAGAAAGTTTCGACCATCATCTGGACGACCACTCCATGGACATTGCCGGCTTCGATGGCGGTGGCTTTCCATCCGGATGAGGAGTATGTGGCGCTGGAAGGCGGGGCGAGCGATGAGGTCTATATTGTCGCCCAAAAACTTGCGCCCCTGGTTGCAGAGCAAACACAAATTGACAGAATTCCAAGTGGTGGCAAGAGAACCCATGTCCTAGCACGGTTTCCCGGGCGGAAGCTGGAGCGGCTGAACTTTCAGCATCCGTTTCTGGATCGCAAAATTCTTGGTGTGCTGGCCGACTACGTCACCATGGACACGGGCACGGGCGTGGTGCACACGGCGCCGTCGCATGGCGCGGAAGACTTTGCCACGGGAGTGAAATACGGGCTGGATGCGACCAGCAACGTGGACGAAAAAGGCATCCTGCGCAACGGACTGCCGGAGTATGACGGCCAGTACGTCTTTAAGGCGAATCCGCTGATCATCGAGCTATTGCGGAAGCGCGGAGCGTTGCTGCATTCGGACAAGATGGAGCACTCGTATCCGCATTGCTGGCGCTGCCACAATCCGGTGATTTTCCGGGCCACCGAGCAGTGGTTTATTTCCATGGAAACGCCGATGCCGGGGGGAGCGGGAGCGAACGATACGCTGCGGGCGCGCACGCTCGAAGAAATCAAGAAGGTGAAGTGGGACCCGGCGTGGGGCGAAGAGCGCATGGCCAACATGATTGCCACGCGGCCGGACTGGTGCATCTCGCGGCAGCGGGTGTGGGGTGTGCCAATCGCGGTGTTTCTGTGCGAGGGCTGCGGCAAGCCGCTCAACGACAAGGCCGTCAACCGCAAGGTGGTCGAGCTGTTCGCGAAGTCGGGAGCGGATGCGTGGTTCACAGCGGAGTCCGATGGAATGCTGCCCGCGGGGACGAAGTGCCCACACTGCGGCGGCGTGAAGTTCGAGAAGGAAACCGATATTTTCGACGTATGGCTGGAGTCAGGCGCGAGTTATCTGGCACTGCTCGCCGAAAATTCGATCGCCGAAAAGAAGCAGGCGGACGAGCCGGATTATCCCTGGCCGTCCGACCTCTACCTGGAGGGCGGGGACCAGTACCGCGGCTGGTTTCAGTCTTCCCTGCTCTGCGCCATGGGGACGCGCGCCACGCCGCCGTACAAGGGCGTGGTGACGCCCGGCTGGACGCTGGACGAAAAAGGCCAGGCTATGTCGAAGTCGCGGGGCAATGATGTGGATCCGGTGGACATTGCCGGACGGCTGGGCGGAGAGATCGTGCGGCTGTGGGTGGCGTCGGTGGATTTCCGCGAGGACGTGGTGGGGTCGGAAAAACTGATGCAGCGGGTGGGCGAGAACTACAAGAAAATCCGCAATACGTTCCGCTACATTCTGGGAAATCTCTACGATTTCGACCCGGTGACAGAAGAGGTGCCGTTTGAACAAATGGAAGAACTCGACCAGTATATGCTGCGCCAGGCCTGCGTCTTTGCGGCCGAGGCGCGAACCTGGTACGACGACTTTGCCTTCCACAGGATCTATCACGGGGTAAATCACTTCTGCATTGTGGACCTGAGCGCGTTCTACTTCGACGTGCTCAAAGACCGGCTTTACATCTCGGCGCCGAAATCGCGGGCGCGACGCAGTGCCCAGACAGCGATCTGGTGCATTGGCGAAGCTTTGGCGCGGCTGCTTGCGCCCATCGTAAGTTTTACCTGTGAGGAAGTCTGGCAGCATTTGCCCAAGACTGACACGCGTGAGGAAAGTGTACACGTTGCGAAGTTCCCTGCCCCGGCCGACATTCTGGGCGACGCCGCGGTTGCTGCGGAGGACGCCGCGTCCGGCGCAGACTGGGCAAGCCTGCGCTCGGTGCGCGACGAGGTGCTCAAAGCGCTGGAAGAGGCTCGCAACAACAAGCTCATCGGCACAGGACTTGAAGCACAGGTGGCGATCACGGTGGCGGATCCGGCCTACCCGGTGCTGAAGCGCTACGCGGATCAGCTTCGCTATCTGTTCATCGTTTCTGCGGTTACGCTGGCGCAGGGCTCGGGCAACGGGACGGGTGGCGTGCATGTCGAGGTCAGGAAGGCGGAGGGCGCCAAGTGCGACCGCTGCTGGAACTATTCGACGCGGGTGGGCGAGGACAAGACGTATCCGACGGTGTGCGAGCGCTGCAGCGCGGTGCTGCAAGAACTGGAAGCGCAGCGTTAATTGATGACCAAGAACTCCGCCCGTTTCGTGCATTTCTTACTTGCCCTGCTCGTAGTCTTCGTAGACCGTTGGACGAAGCACCTCGCAGCCTCACGCATTGCGCTCTACGCCCACGTTCAGATCATTCCAGGATTCTTGCGGCTCACGCACACCGAGAACACCGGGGCGGCATTCAGCCTGTTCGCCGATTCACCGGCGCACTGGAAGACCGGGCTGCTGATTGCATTTTCTGTGGTCGCGATGGCAGTTGTGTCAGTGCTGCTGTGGAAACAGACTCGAGCTTTGACGATGAGCGGGATCGCGCTGTCGTTGATTTTGGGAGGCGCGGCGGGGAATCTGTGGGACCGCGTTGTCAGCGGGCGTGTGGTGGACTTTTTGCTGTTCTATGTGAAGCAGTACCAGTGGCCGGTGTTTAATCTGGCCGACAGCTCGATTGTCATTGGGGCGGGGTTGTTGGTGATCGAGATTCTGTTCCACAAGACGCCGAAGGACGAAGCGCCGACAGGCTAGCCGCGGCGGCCAAAGCGGCTGGTGATTCTTGAGGCACTGACGGCGCAGCTGGGAGCCGCGCCCTGTCAAAACTCGAATCGAGAGAAGTGTCTGTGTAGCGGGTAGGGATTCTTCGACTGCAGCCGTTCGCTTCGCGACCGGCCGCTCCGCTCAAAATGACAAGTGAATGGGTGGCCGGTTCTACGGGGCTCCGTAAAGCTGCCGGTAGACGCCCGCGTTGCGCACGATGGCCTGGACGTACTCGCGGGTTTCGGTGAAGGGGATGGACTCGACGAACTCAGGCGCATCGCGGTACTTGCCCTGTCCCAGCCACTCGACCACGCGGTCGGAACCGGCGTTGTAGGCGGCGAGGGCATACTCAAAGGTTCCGCCGAACTGGTCCACCATACCGCGGAAGTAACGCGTCCCCAACTGCAGATTGACTCCCGGGGTGTACAACTGGCTCGGGCTGTAGCGCTTGAGCTTTTCCTGCTTGGCAACGAGCTTGCCGGTTCGCGGCAGCAACTGCATCAGGCCCACGGCGTTGGCGCGGGAAACCGCGGCCGGGTTGAATTCCGACTCCTGCCGGATCAGAGACGCCACCAGATACGGATCGAGGTTATTGCTCTGCGAGAACTTTTTCAGGTCCGTCCAATAGGCGCGGGGAAACAGCGCTTCCCAGTACGACCGCGGCAGGTCGGGAATATCCACCGCGAAATAACTAGGGACGGAATGCTTCATCAATTCAATGGCGCGGTCATAATGGCCAGTATCGGCGAAGAGTTGCGCGGTTTCGGACGGTCCCCAACTGCCGCCGTCGGCGCTGGCCGCGGCCTGCACCTCGCGCGCGGCAAAATCCACCAGGCCGCCGTTGGCGAGCAACTGCGCCTTCTGCAGGTGCAGATCGTCGGCGGGAGGGTCAGAGGGCGTGACCCGGGCGGCATCGAGCGGCGCAATGCGGTCGAGCACGGCGTACTGTTCCGGCGGATCCATCGTCTGGGACGAGACGACGGGGTTCTTCATCCGCTCGCGGCCCAGCACGGCGTAGTAATAATTCCGGTAGCGATCGGACAACTTCTGGTAATAGGCCCGCGCCATGGCGGGCTGGTTGTCTTCCTCGGCGAGACGGGCGCGCCAGTAGAGTGCGTTAGATACCTCGTTGCCCGCCGGATACCGCTCAATCTGCTCATCGAACTGTTTCTTGGCTTCGTCGTTGTGGCCCTGGCGCAGGGTCAGCCACGCGGCTTTCCAGTGGGCGTAGGAGGCATGCGATCCGTTGGGGAAGCGCTGCTGCAATTCGCGGAACGCGTCGAGGGCCTGGTCGTACTCGTGGTGAACCAGGTGCAGATTGGCCGCCGACAGCAGCGCCTGCTCGAGCCAAGGGCTAGTGGGCGCGGCTTGCCGAAGGTCGTTCACGGTGCGATAGAAGGCGTCATTCTCGTCGGACGACCAGGCGACCTCACCCAGAATAAAAAGCCGTTGCGCATTCTGTTCGCCGGTCACACCGGGCACGGCGGTCAACTCGGAGCGGGCTTCGCGGTTGCGCCCGGCATGGTGCAACGCGTCGGCCAGGGCAAGGACTGCAGCGGGGCGATCGTCGGGCCCGGCATGAATCAGCCACTGGCGGTAATCGTCGGCCGCGTCGCTGTAGCGCCGCGCTTTCATCAGCAGGTCGGCGCGCGTCTTGCGCTGGGCTGAAGATGGCGAGGGCGGTGACGGCAACGGTAACTTCTTCAGCTCCGCGTAGGCAGAGTCAGCCTCAGCCGCAGTGGGCATGGTGTAGTAGACGTTGGCCAGTATCCCGGCGGCTTTGGCGTCCTGGCCTAGCGCCGCGTAGGCGCGGCCCAAGGTGAGTTCAAGATCGGAGCGCACAGGCAGGCGGTCTTTTTCCAGCAGTTCCGCTGCTTCGGACGCCCGGCCCTCGGTCAGCAGAGCGCCGGCGTAGCTGACGTGTGCGTCGCGCACCAGCAACGAATCGGGATACGCCGTGGCGAAGTCGGCCAGCGTCGCGAGGGCTTCGCCCTGGCGCCCGGTTTGCAGGTAGCAGGTTCCGAGGTAATAGGCGACGTAATCGCCGAGGTCTCCAGCGCGGGGACGGGCGCGGTTCAGCGGATCAATCGCCCGGGCATAGTCGTGATCGAGGACGCGCGCGTATCCGGCGACCAGCCAGGCCAGCGCTCCAGCGTCTTCTTTGGCGTGTGCCCGGGCGTAGGCTTCGATTCCGGCGTAGGCGGCTGGAGTGCGGTCCTGGAGCAACTGCTGCGCCATTAGGCGCAAGGTGGCCGAAGCGACGAAGGCCTGCCGCATGCGGCGGACGCGCGGAGACATCGGACGCTTGCGTTTCTTGGCAGGGTGCGCGCTGGAGGTTCCTGCCTTCTTGCCTGTGGCCTGCTTCGGTTTGGCGGCCGCGCCGGATTTGGGAGGTTTCGTTGGGCTGGTCTTGGGAGTGGGAGCAGCGGGAGCGGTCTGATCTTCGCCGGATTTCTGTCCGGCGGTGACGTTTTGCTTGGCAGGAGCATCGGAAGGCGAGGAACTTGGAGTTTGCGGGGCAACTTGCGGAGAACGGGCCCATGCGAGCGAACCATCGTCGCTCCAGAGCACGCACAGCACGAGCACCCACCACCACTTGAGACCCAGTCGAACCACGTTTTATTTTTCGCGCGGAGACGCGAACACCAGAACCCTTCCAGAGATCGTGTGCCGGGAACCCCTCAGGGGCTAAAGCCCACATCCGAGAAGAACCTGGCGTCACGACTAAAGTCGTGCCCTTCCCAAAAATCTGAACCTGGAACCAGCCTTCCTAAAGGTCACGCCCGAGACCAGTTCTAGTGGCGGAAGTTGGCTCCCAATACGGAAAGGTCATCCTCGGCCAGGCTGCGCACCACTTCTTTCTGAAAATAATCGCCAGCGGCCGCGGCCGTGCTGCCGTAGCGCTTCTGATAGGTAGCGCGGCTCTTTTCGATGTCGTCCTTCAGGCGATCGTAAAGGTCCTTGTGGCGCCGTCCTTCAGCCACCTTGGCCTGGTTGTACAGCTTGATCTCATCCACGAGCAGGCGGGCAAAGCGCTGGGCTTTGCGATGGGTGTCGGCGTCTTCGGCCGACATGCCGGCAAACGGATCTTCTGCCACGGCCGGGGCGGAAGCCGCAGCGCCCGCAGCGGCCGCGTGCGCGGAAATCTCCACCACCTCGGCGGCTGGTTCCGGTTCGGGAGCAAGGTTCTCGGGCACAGCTTGGGCGGCCACATGCTGCGGAGCGTGCGCTGCGAAAGGATCGGAAAACGAATTTACAGTGGAGGCCACCGCGACGGGAGGCGCGGCAGCTTCGCCGGCTTCTTTGGATTGCGCCTGCTTGCGGAGAGAAGTTACTTCCAGCCAGGCGCTGGTCGCCATCACCAGCAGTTCAAGAGCGGGTGCGTCGAGCAGACCGTCCGCTCCACCATCGGCATAGAGCAGGGCGGCGACTTTATCTTTGAGGACCAGCGGCAGCACGAGTACCTGCTCGTTCGCCGGCCCGCCAAACTGCTGGGAGAAGCGGGCATCCATCTCGGCAATATTGCCCGGGGTCACAACCCGATTCTGATAGGCGTGGGCGGCGGGACCGGCACTCATGTCGAGGGAAAACTCTTTGACCGATTCGTCCTCGCCAAAGCCGCGGCCCTGCCAGCCATGGGCTGCGCCGGACTTCATTACGAACAAGGCAACGCGCGCGCCGTGCGAGCTTCCGGCATCGAGCAGGGCGCGGAGGATTTCCTTTTGCGTGGCGCCGGCGTGAATGGCGGCGACAGCCTGTACCAGACTTGCCTGAATCCCGCTCTCCGCGCGGCTTTCCGTGCTGGCCGCGGGACCCGGCAGTTCGGCCATCACGCGCTGCACCAGTTCCGTCTGCAGCGTCGCAAACTGGCCGCTGAGCACCTGCGCTACTGCGCGCTCCACCATTTGCTGAACTTCGTTGCGATCTGGATTACTGTCCGCCATGCTCTGAGAGCTGATCCTCGTCCTTGCTTTGAGGCTGGAATGCCGATGCTGCTGAGAGGCTTCCCTAAGTGCTGATTATACGGCACTTGTACCGCCGTAGAAGGGTACGACAGTACCTGTTCGTCCGGTACGCAAGTGCGGCTGCCTGCACTCTACCGCAAAGCACGGACGCCGCCTACTTGAAAGCGATTGGGCAAAGTAGCCGGTTACCAAGTAGAATAACAGTTCGATTTCGCAGCGCTGTGCCGGAAAATACTGCATCGCCAGGACCATGGGAGCCATCCAAAACAAACTAGCAGGGCCTGTCACAGAAGAACTGGAACTGGTACGGGCGGCCAAGGGCGGCGATGACACTGCCTTTGAAGAGCTGGTTCGGCGCTACGACCGCAACGTGTTCCGGATCGCGCAGCACATCACGCAGAACCGCGAAGACGCGGAAGACGTGGTGCAGGAAGCGTTCCTGAAGGCGTACGGAAATCTGGCCAAGTTTCAGGAACAGTCGAAGTTCTATACCTGGCTGGTCCGGATTGCGGTCAACGAAGCGCTGATGAAGCTGCGCCGGCGCAAGCCGGAGCGCACGGTTTCGCTGGACGAAGAGATCAAGACGGAAGACGATTCTCTTCCCCGCGAGATCGCGGATTGGAGCCCTAATCCTGAACAGCAGTACACGCAAGCCGAGTTACGCGAGATTTTGAGTAAGACCATCCACGGCCTGCCTCCAGGCTTCCGGACGGTGTTTGTGCTGAGGGACGTGGAAGGACTGTCCACCGAAGAAACGGCGGCAGCGCTGGAGTTGAGCGTGCCGGCGGTGAAATCAAGGCTGTTGCGGGCCCGCCTGCAGCTGCGCGAACGGTTGGGAAAGTTCTTCCAGAAACGCGAGAGTGGAGATGGCAACCAGTGAAATGCGCTGAATTTCTGCACGAGCTAACCAATTACTTGGACGGCGTCCTCGACGAGAAGACCAAAGTCGAGTTGGAGAACCATCTTTCTTGGTGCCACAACTGCTATGTGGTGTGCGACACCACCAAGAAGACCATCGAGATCTACCGCGACTCCCAGTTGTATGAACTGCCCGAAGACCTGCGCGGTCGCCTCCGCTCCGCCATCATGACCAAGTGCCAGCAGCAGAAAAAGCGCGGCCCGCAGAGCGTGTGAAGAGTTTTCCCCTTTCCTAACTGCTTCCCCTGGAACGATTTTGACGGAGTTCCGTTTCGGAACTGCATGCCCAGAAAACAGGAACCCTGCCGCCAATTCCTGAATCTAAGTAATTGACGACCCGCGTAGTGGTCGGAGGGGGAGCGCGGGCGCTCTCAGGAAGGCGGGACAACTCTCCCGCCGATTGGAAGGTGGGGACCATGATTGCAAAGTTGATGGATGCGTTTTTCGGCTGTAGGCACTCTCGCTACAGCTTTCCGGTCACGGTCCGCAGGGTAGCGCGCCGCCCCCAGGCCGCAGCTCTGACCGGGACCTATGTCGCTTGTCTGGATTGCGGTAAAGAGTTTCCTTACGACTGGCAGGAGATGAAAGTGATCACGTCGCCGGAACAGCACGCGGAGCATATGACCGAACTGGCCAAGCACGCCGCGTAAGAGCTGCGCAGGTCGCGAGGGGTTCCGTTGCGATGGGTCAGATTGCGATGGATCTGCGCAGACACAGTTTCTTCCCCCTCCCCCAGGAGCCGCGAGTAACCGCTCGCGGCTTCGCTTTTCTTAGAAGATGTTTTAGTGCCGGTGCGGCCCGCCCGAAAGAAAAACGAGCGAAGAAAGGCTTTGTGCATGCCCTTGCTGCCAGCGGCATGCATCGTTCCTTCGCTTCGCTCGCGATCACAAACGCGGTTGCTTCTTATACAGTAACCGCGGTCCGTTTCTCCATGGGCACGAATTCTCGCACGCCGTGCCCGATGTAAACTTGGCGCGGCCGCGCGATCTTCTGCTCCGGATCGGTGATCAGTTCCTGCCACTGCGCCAGCCAGCCGGCCGTGCGGGGAATGGCAAACAGTACGGTGAACATCTCGGGCCGGAAGCCCATCGCCTGGTAAATGATCCCTGAGTAGAAGTCCACGTTGGGATACAGTTTACGCTTCACAAAATACTCGTCTTCCAGCGCGATCTTCTCCAACTCCAGCGCGATATCGAGCTTGGGATTACGTCCCGTCACCTCGAACACTTTCTCCGCCGCCCACTTGAGGATGCGAGCCCGCGGATCGTAGTTCTTGTAGACGCGGTGTCCGAAGCCCATCAGCTTACCGTGGCCCTCTTTCACCTTCTTAACGTAATCCCACACCTTGTCTTTCGAGCCAATCTCATCGAGCATCTTGAGGACTTCTTCGTTGGCTCCGCCATGTAACGGTCCGGCAAGCCCCGACGCGGCGGCGGCCGTGGACAGGTAGGGATCGGCTTGGGAACTGCTCACCGAGCGCATGGCGTTGGTGCCGCAGTTCTGCTCGTGGTCGGCATGCAGGATGAACAGAATGTCGAGGGCGCGTGAAATGGCCGGATGGGCCAAATACTTGGGCTCGACCTTCTTCCACAACATCTGCATGAAGTTCTCCGGATAGGTGCACTCGTTAACGGGATACACATACGGCAAACCTTCGGAATGCCGGTACGACATGGCCGCGATGGTGGGAACCTTGCCGATCAGCCGCTTGATCTGCAGCAGCCGGTTGGCGGGATCCAGCACTTGCCGGGCCTCGGGGTAAATCCCCGACAACGCTGCCACCGTGCTGACGAACATCGCCATGGGATGGGCGTCATATCGGAAACCCTCCATGAACGTCTTCGTGCTTTCGTGCAGCATGGTGTGGTGCGTGATGTCATAGATCCAGGACTTCAGTTCTTTCTCGGTAGGCAGATCGCCAAACAACAACAGGTACGCCACTTCGAGGAACGTGCAGTGCTCGGCGAGCACTTCAATGGGATACCCGCGATAACGCAGGATGCCCTTGTCGCCGTCAATATAAGTGATGCTGCTCCGGCAGGACGCGGTGTTCATGAATGCCGGATCGTAGGTCATGAGCCCGAAGTCTTCCGGCTCGGTTTTGATTTGCCGCAAATCCATCGCCCGGATCGTGCCGTTCTCGACCGGGACGGTGTACGTTTTACTTGTGCGATTGTCGGTGATAGTAAGAGTGTTCTCTGGCATGAGAATGCATCTCCGTGGACTTCCCAATGATTCCAACATAGCCGAGACTATGTCGGTTCTCAAGCTGAATCTGTGATCAGAATCACAGATTCCCGTGATGACGCGCCCAGCGCTCCGGACTGGCGATGCGCATGGGATATTGGAGCGCTTCAAAGGCGGGAGCTTTGGCCGGGGGCAATCCTAACGATTGATATCAGTGAGGTCGTCTGGGTTTAGCCAGAACGACGAAGCCGGCGGCCGCAGCCGCCGGTCCGTGAAAACTGACTTATTAGTTTGAGGAATCATCCCGCCGCTTCAGGGTCGGGCGGTCGTCATCGCTCTTGGTGTCGCCGGACTTGTCGGTCGTGTTCGAGGTGCGCCGCAAGCTGGGCTTGTTGGTGTCCTTCTCGTCGAGCAGCTTGTGTTTGTTCTCGATCGCAGCCAGACGGGCCTTCACTTCGTCAAATTCCGACGTGGTCACGACGTACTGCTGCTTGGCGGGAAGAATCTTCCGGATTTCGTCCTGCGACTTCTCGATCCGGTCCGGAGTCTGCGGGTGCGTATCAAAGGCCTTCGAAAGCGTTCCCGGCTTCTTCTTCTCCATGGCCTGGATCTTCTCAAAGAACGACACGAACGCCGACGGGTCATACCCGGCGCGATACATGTATTCGATGCCGAGGTAGTCCGCTTCCGCCTCGAATCCGCGCGAGAAGTGGAGGAAGGTCAAGGGAATGCCAAGGCTCATGCCCTCATAGACTCCATAGCCCACCCAGCCACCCATGAAGATAGCGGGAAGAGACATGAGCTGCAGCAGGTTGGCGCGGGTCATTTCGCGTCCGTAGTGGCAGGCGGCCACGTGGGCGATTTCATGGGCCATCACGCCGGCCATTTCGGCTTCTTCGTCGGCCGCGAGAATCAGTCCCGAATTCACGTAGAAGAATCCGCCGGGCAGCGCCATGGCGTTGACCACATCGGAATCAATCACTTTGATCGTGAACGGCACCTGGGCGTCGGAATTGCGCACCAGGTTCTGCCCGATGCGGTTCACATACTCGGTGACCACGGGGTCATTGACCAGCTTGATTTGCGCCTCGATCTGCTGGGCATAGACCCGACCGCGGGCAACCTGGCCCTCGACCGTGTACCAGTTGCCCACGCCGCGCCCGCAGCCGATGTTGCGGTTCCCCACCGCATCCACGTCCGTCTTGCCGCCGTCATGCTTGATCTGGCTGTCGTCCTGGGTCGGCAGCGCCGCAGGTTTTTGGGTAGGCGCGTTCTGTACGTCGCCGGATTTCGGCTGATCCTTGTCCTGATCTTGCACCTGCGCCTGCATCCAGGATCCTGCGCTGAACGCCGCCAATGCCATCGCGCTTGCCAGCCATCTGAGCTTCATAGGGGGCCTCATAGGGTACTCCTTGAGCCTGATTATACGCCCGGTCGGGAGACACCAAGTCCCAAACTTGGTCCTGATTGTTTAGACGCTGGAGACCGGGTTTGGGGTTATCCACCCTTGGAAAAACGCTCAGGGTTTGCGGCCCAAAGTGTCTCCGTTGCTTTTCCCGCGCCGTGGGCCTACCATTCGCGGCGGGAGGGCCTGCCATGATCCCATGCGGCCCGATTCGCCAGAATTTTCTGAAGTTCTCTGCCGTTGCCATCCTTACCACTTACGCCTTTTCCCAGGCGCCACCCAAATACGACCCTGCCACGGAAACCACGTTCAAGGCAGTGGTGGGGCAACTGAAATTCGTGCCTCCAACGGGTGGGAAACCAGTAGCCTACCTGGAGACGAAGAGCGGCCCGGATACGGTTCGGGTCTTTCTTTGTCCCAAGAGCTTTCTCGACGACATGGGAGTGACTTTCAAAGCGGACGACGCGATTCAGGTCACTGGCTCCAAGGTCAAGCAGGACGGTGCGGACCTGGTTCTGGCCCGCGAAGTGGTCAAAGGCGAGGACACGCTGATCCTCCGCTTCAAAGACGGCAAGCCGGCCTGGTGAGGTCGCGCGCTTCCTCAGTTCCAGCCCCCGGAGTTCCAGCCCCCGGGTCCTTGCCCCGGGCAGGATGCCGTCGTACCATGGCGCCTTCCGTTCGTCTGGGCCCAGGAGGGTTTCATGCTCGACCGCCGTCATTTCCTCTCTACTGCTTTTGCTGGCGCTACGACCGGGTTCGCCGCTTCGCTTGCCTTCCGCGGGAATTTGCTCGCACAACTGGAACGAATTCCGCCGCTTCCAGATCACTCCCTGCTCGACAAGAATGAAGACGCTTACTGGGCGGGGATGCGGAAGCAGTTCCTCATTCCCGAAGACGAAATTTATCTGAACAACGGTACGGTGGGATCCAGCCCGGCACCGGTGCTGCGCGCCATCTTCGACGGCTATACGACGACGGAGAAAATGGATCAGCAGGATCCGGAAGACTATCCCATCTGGGGATACGCGGCGTGGAATGAGTTCCGCGATCCGCTGGCGGCTTTCGTTGGCTGTAATCGCGACGACATCGCTTTGCTACGTAATGCCACCGAAGCTAATAGCTACATCGCCAACGGCGTGGACATGAAGCCCGGCGACGAGGTGCTCATGACCGACCAGGAACATCCCGGCGGCGAGCATCCCTGGAATTTGAAAGCCAAACGTTACGGCATCGTGGTGAAGAAGATCACGCTTCCCCGCCCCGTGAAAGACGCGGCGCAGGTGCTGAATCTGTTCAACGATGCCATCACGCCGCGCACGCGCGTGCTCTTCTTCAGCCACATCACGACGTTCTCCGGCGTGGTGCTGCCGGCGAAGGAACTGGCGGCGCTGGCGCGCAGCAAAGGCATTCTCTCCGCGGTGGACGGCGCGCATGTCCCGGGCATGATGGGGCTCAACGTGCACGAACTGGGTTGCGATATGTATTCCTCGAGCCCGCACAAATGGCTATTCGCGCCGAAGGGCTCGGGCTTCTTGTATGTCCGCGATGAAGTGATGGACCGGCTCTGGAACACCGTCGCCACCGAGGGCTGGAACGACACGAAGCTGCGCGCCGAGCGCTTCCAGCGCATCGGCAGCTCCAACGTGCCCGCGCTGTGGGGTCTGCGGGCGTCGATCAAACTGGCCAATGATATTGGCTTGGACCGGATCGAGCGCCGGCACCGGCAGATGGCGGACTACATGTTGAACGAGATGAAGAGGCGCGGAGCCGAGTCCTGGACCTCGCCCGATCCGGCCCTGCGCTGCGCAATCGTGAGCGTAAACGTGCCATCGGTCCCGCGAATGGATCTGGAGAACTGGATGTGGAAGACGCACAAGATCCGCATCCGCGGCGGCGACCCGAACAAGCTGCGGCTGTCCACTCCGTATTACCTGCAGAAAGCAGATATTGACCGGTTTCTGGAGAAGTTCGACGAGTACAAACGGGAGAAAAAGATGGGTTGAACCTTTCGGGACAAGGTCAAAGCAGCGCGGGCGCGAGCGCCCGCACCACACAACCTATACCTCAATTCAGTCGTAATACTCCAACCCCAAGTGCGTGATCAGTTCCTCGCCCTTCAGGTGGCGGAGCGTGTTCTTCAGCTTCATCAGCTGGATGAACAGGTCGTGCTCGGGATACAGGCCGGGCACGGTCATGGGAGACTTGAAGTAGAAGCTGAGCCATTCCTGTATGCCGCGTCCCTTCAACTCTGAGCAACGCTTCGCGAGGTCCAGGAACAGCACAAGATCGAGCACGATTGGGGCGGCCAGGATGGAGTCACGGCACAGGAAATCCACCTTGATCTGCATGGGGTATCCGAGCCATCCGAAGATATCAATGTTGTCCCAACCCTCTTTGTTATCACCGCGTGGCGGATAATAGTTAATGCGTACCTTGTGGAAGATATTGCCGTAGAGTTCGGGGTAGAGACTGGGCTGCAGAATGTGCTCCAGCACGCCCAGCTTCGATTCTTCCTTGGTTTTGAACGACCCGGGATCGTCAAGCACTTCCCCGTCGCGGTTGCCGAGGATGTTGGTGGAATACCATCCACTCAAGCCGAGCAGGCGGGCCTTGAACGCGGGGGCGAGCACGGTCTTCATCAGGGTCTGGCCGGTCTTGAAATCCTTGCCGCAGATGGGCGCTTCGTTCTGGCGCGACAGCTCGAGCATCACCGGAAGGTCCACAGTGAGGTTGGGTGCGCCGTTGGCGAAGGGAACGCCTTCCATTAGTGAAGCGTAGGCGTAGATCATGGAGGGAGCGATCATTTCGTCGTTCTCGTGCAGCGCCTTCTCGAACGACTTGACCGACTGATGGGCCGCGGTGGGCTCGATGTAGGACTCGGTTGAGGCGCACCACATGGTAATCAGGCGGCTGGCACCGCTCGACTTTTTGAAGGCGCGGATGTCGGCGCGCAATTGCTCGGCCAGATCCATCTTGCTCTTGCCCTTCTTGACGTTGGGCCCGTCAATCTTCTTGACGTAATTGTGGTCGAACACGGCGGCCTGCGGCTTGATGGACGAGAGAAACGGCTTAAGCTGCTCCAGCAGGCGATAGTCGAGCACACCGGCATTCGACGCGGCTTCGTACATGTTGTCTTCGAAGATGTCCCAACCGGTGAAGACCAGGTCGTCGAGCCCGGCCAAAGGAACGAATTCCTTTATTTTAGGCGAACGCCCGTCGGTACGTTTGCCGAGGCGTACCGTGCCCATTTGGGTGAGCGAGCCGATGGGCT
>Ga0209517_10001824_pt1 | contig 31239 bp, 26 predicted proteins | sample PeaSoiMetSII2010_FD_187695 | JGI IMG/M metagenome (GOLD analysis project Ga0209517, IMG submission 187695) | Peat soil microbial communities from Weissenstadt, Germany - SII-2010 (SPAdes) (version 2) | ecosystem: Environmental > Terrestrial > Soil > Wetlands > Peat | place: Germany...
CACCGCGTATTCCGGACCCAGGAACTTCGCGCCCAGCCAGCGGAAAATGTAATCCATGATCGACTTCGCGTAGGGGACGGTCGGATTCCCCGTCCAGCCGCTTGGCTCGAATCGGACATGGCTGAACTTGTCGACGAAAAACTTCAGCGGAACGCCGTATTGGAGACCGTAGCTGACTGCCGTCGCGAACGCGTCCATCAGGCCGGAAATGGTCGAGCCCTCTTTCGCCATGGTGATGAACAGTTCGCCCGGCGAGCCGTCTTCATACAACCCGACGGTGATGTATCCTTCATGCCCGCCGATTGAAAACTTGTGGGTGAGCGACGTCCGCGTGTCTTCGAGCTTCCGGCGCTGCGGCCGGTACACGATTCGTTCCTCCACCTTCACCATCGGCGCGGTCGATTCCTTCGCGCCCTTCGATGTTCCGCTGCTCAAGGGTTGCACCCGCTTCGAATTATCGCGGTAAATTGCCACCGCCTTCAACCCGAGCTTCCAGCTTTCGATATAGGCATTCATGATATCTTCAGCCGTGCATTCTTCCGGCATGTTGATGGTCTTCGAAATCGCGCCGGAAATAAACGGCTGCACCGCGGCCATCATTCGGACGTGACCCATGTAGTGGATCGACCGCACTCCGTTCTGCGGACGGAAGCTGCAATCGAACACCGGCAGATGCTCGTCTTTCAGAAACGGCGCGCCCTCAATGGTCCCGGTGGAATCGATGTGATCGACAATCTTGTTCACCTGGTCCGCCGAGTAACCAAGCTTGATCAGCGCGGCCGGAACCGTGTTGTTGACGATCTTGATCACCCCGCCGCCCACCAGCTTCTTGTACTTGACCAGCGCGAGATCCGGTTCGATACCGGTGGTGTCGCAATCCATCATGAAGCCGATAGTGCCCGTCGGCGCGATTACCGTGGTCTGCGCGTTGCGGAATCCGGCTTGCTTCCCGAGCAGGTAGGCTTCTTCCCAGCACTTCTTGGCGTTTTCATACAGCGCCTGCGGAACGCGCTTATTATCGATGTCAGCCGTCGCGTCGCGATGCATGCGGATCACTTCGAGGAACGGCTCCTCGTTCACGGCGTAGCCCGCGCATGGACCTGTCGCGTCGGCAGCGATGCGTGCGCTGGTTAGATATGCCTGGCCGCACATGATGGCCGTCAGCGCAGCCGCCCAGTCGCGGCCCTGATCGCTGTCGTAAGGAATCCCCATCGACATCAGCAGCGCGCCAAGGTTAGCGTAGCCCAGGCCGAGCGGCCGGAAATCGTGCGAATTCTTGGCGATCTTCTCGGTCGGATACGCGGCGTTATCGACGATGATCTCCTGCGCGATGATGATGGTATCCACGGCGTGGCGATATGCTTCCACGTCGAACTGGCCGTTCGCGCCCACGAACTTCATCAGGTTGAGCGATGCAAGATTGCACGCCGAATCGTCCAGGAACATGTATTCCGAGCAGGGATTGGACGCGTTGATGCGCGCGGTTTTTTTCGATGTGTGCCACCGGTTGATGGTGGTGTCGAACTGCATGCCGGGATCGCCGCACTGGTGCGTCGCCTCGGCGATCTGCTTCATCAGCTCGCGGGCCTGATAGCGGTCCCGCTTTTCGCCGTTCAGGCGTGTCCTGGTCCACCACTCGTCGTCGTCGACCACGGCTTGCATGAACTCGTCGGTGGCGCGAACGCTGTTATTGGCGTTCTGGAAAAAGATGGAGCTGTAGGCGTCGCCGTCGAGCGACGAATCGTAACCCGCGTCGATCAGCGTGTGCGCTTTTTTCTCTTCCTTGGCCTTGCACCAGATGAATGCTTCGATGTCGGGATGATCCGCGTTCAGAATCACCATTTTCGCGGCGCGGCGAGTCTTCCCGCCGCTCTTGATCACTCCGGCGAACGCGTCGAAGCCTTTCATAAAGCTCAAGGGACCGGAAGCGCGGCCGCCGCTCGACAGCAGGCCGTCCTCTTCGCGCAGCGTCGAAAGATTGGTGCCCGTTCCCGAGCCCCACTTGAACAACATGCCCTCGGTCTTGGCGAGATCGAGAATCGATTCCAGCGTATCGCCCACCGAATTGATAAAACATGCCGAGCACTGCGGCCGAATCTCATTCGGATCCAGCTTCTTTATCTCGCCCGCCGTTTCGTCGAAGTACCAGCCGTAGCCGCGGGCTTCCTTCACGCCCACGTTGAACCAGACCGGTGAATTGAAGCAGGCCTTCTGCGTCAGCATCAGGTGCGCCAGATCATCGGCGAAGCTGGCGGCATCGTCGACCGTCCGGAAATAGCGCTGCTCGGCGCCCCAGGTGGCGATTGTATCCACTACCCGGTGCACCAGTTGCCGGACGCTGGTTTCCCGCTCCGGGGATCCGATCTTTCCGTAGAAGTATTTGCTGACGACGATATTCGTCGCCGTCTGCGACCAATCTACCGGAACCTCGACATCGCGTTGCTCGAAGATCACCGCGCCTTTGTCGTTGCCGATGGAGGCGGTCCGGTAGTCCCAGGCGATTTCGTCATAAGGAGTCTTACCGGCTGGCATGGCTGCCGTGAAGTAGCGGGGGAAGTCTACTCCAATCCGCTCATTCACGGGCAGCGAGCGACGCAAATCCTTTAATTTCATAACGACACCTAATTGTCCCATGGGCCGCCTTCTATGCTGGAGTTACCGATTGCGAATTTCTCGTTACGAAAAAGCCGCTGTCGGCAATGATCACCCAATATATAGTGGCTCGTCAAGAACTTTATCTATATACAGTGCATGAAGTTGCGAACCTGCCCTATTCCTAGTCTAGCAAGCTGTTGGATTCATTGGGACTCGTCGACCCAGGACCAGAATAAACCTACCGCCGAAATCAGGCCTGCATCCAGAATCAGATTGAAAAGGGAAAGATGTTTCACGTTGTCCCAGGCGTCGCCCAGCACCGGCACCAGGAACGCGATCAGGCAACACAGGCACAAGGCCGCGCCGAACTCCACCTGAAGCCGCGCTGAAGGTACGCGAATCCAGGCGAGCTTGAGGATCAACGGAGCAATCAGAAGCAGAATCAGGATCGGTTTTCCCCATCGCGAGAGATAGCGCTGATGAAATTCGCTCCATAGGCCGAAGGCGCGGCTTCTGGCGCCCGGCGGAAGTCCAGCGGCTTGCTCGAAATTGCCGCACCATTCGGGACGCAGCGAAAAAGCGACCGGAACCATCCTTTTGGCATGCCGCCAGGCTCGGAGCGGATGCGAAAGATAAAAACGGCCGACCGAGGCGGAGGTTATTCGTCCACCGAGGGCGCCGCTCTTCACCATGTCGTCGAAACCGTTGTCGGGCGACCATGCGCCTTTGCCTGAAAACTTCACCAGCAGCGGATCGAGACCTAGCGCAGTCAAATCGGCCGCCGGATTTTTCGATTCAGGCAGAATCGCCAGAAAAACGGCGTCGTACACCGTCGCGTTTTGCAGGGGCTTAGGACGCGTAGCCATGTTTACCGCCGCTGAGATGACGATCGCGGCCGCTCCCAACGCCGCAAGGACTTTCGTTGAGCGCGTTTTCCCGAACCACCCCAGCCGCAGCGCGAGCGGCGCGACCACTACGGCAAGCGGGAAATTGGAAGACTTCGCGTCGACCCACAGAGCCGCCCACAGGCTCCATCGGGCGATCTGCACATCAGAGATACGCTCTTCGCGAAAAATCGGCATGCTCTCGGCGAGCAACAATAGGAACAGAATGTGCGACGCCGGCTCCGCGTAGAACGAATTCCAGTAGGCCGTGTATCCGACGTCGGTCAGCGCCAGCAGCATGAAGACCCACAGCAGCCTGTGCGCGGAAAACGGCTGTGTCACGCGTAGCAGCCACGCGAACACGGCGAGAAACACCACGGCATGCACCACACCCATCACCACGATGTCCAGCTTGCCGTCTTTCGAAACTGCCTTATTGATCAATACTGCGGTGCCGACGAATATGTATTCGGGAGTAGCCTGCTCCATCAACGGAACTCGAGCGTTCGGAGCGGCAACGTATTTGCGATCTACAAACGCCCACAGCGACGCGGATCGGTCTTCCTTGTGATATCCGAACCGCCCGATCATCTTGCCGAAATCGCCTTGATCGGCGAGGCCCACGATCGGCGGGACGAATAATTGAAACGCGAGAATCCCCGCTGCTGCCGCGATCACGGCGCGACGAAACCGGTCCGAGCGAGACACGCTCTATTATGCGGCTTTTACGCCACCACTTCGATCGCGATCGGCGGAAACTTGCGGCGGCCGATTTGCAATTGCAGATAACGAGTACCGGGCTGGATCGCGTCGGGCAAACGGCAATTCACCTCGAAGCGCTGCGGGCGCGGATCCGTGCAGAAATATTCGAGATCGGAAACGGGCAGGCCGTCGACCGAAATATCGATCTCGTGCGCGCGCTGGATTTCTTCGAGGATCATTTTCACGTGGCGCGTTTCGATACGATGGTCCGCCACCAGGTTCACGCCGTCGGTAATCATGCGAATGCGCGGGACCGAGGGGCCGGGCGGAATCACGCGCAGGGTCGCTGGCGGAGAGATGCGCCGGCCGAGCCATTGAATCTCGACGGGAAGCAAGCCGGTCGCTTCCAGCTCCGGCAAAATCACGTTCACCTGCTGCAATCCCATATTGTCCGGCGGCCCGATGTAGCAAACTGTGCCGAGCGAGCTGCCGACGGTCACTTGAAGATGATGCAGGCCGGCGTCGGGAGGCAGATTTTCCACCCAGATCGAGATCGACGCGAAGCGGCCGCGGGATGGCGCGACGGGCTCCGAGCTGTTCGCATTCGTGATGCGCCGGATGCCGACCGTCTCGCCCTCCTCCTGGGCCTGCGTCTCTTTTTCCTGGAACCAGCCACGTGGCTGCTTGCGCCAAGTGGTCCACATGTACTGGGTTCCCACGCCTTCGAGAGCAAGCACCTGAAAATCATGCATACGAGCGAACTCCAGGATGTCGCTGGAGGAAAATCGAGCGCCGGTCCATGTATCGGCCGAAGCGTCGTTCCGCGTCAAGCCGCTAAACTGAAATCGCGCTAGCGCGTGGTTCTTCATCACGCGATGCGTTTCCCGCAGGTATTCGAACACTACTTCGCGGCTGGGGATGTGCTGGAAAACTGCGTAAGAATAAACGAAATCGAACGACTCATCGGCGAATTCCGCCAGGCTCGATCCGTTGCTCACGTGCGGAAAGGCGTTGGGGATGTCGCGCAATTTTTCCTTCGCGAGCGCGATCATCTCATCCGACACATCCACGCCGTGAATCTCGACGAAATGCCGAGCCATGGGCCGCATCAGGCGGCCAGGGCCGCAGCCGATTTCGAGCGCGCGCCACTCCCCGCGTTTTTCGAGCGGAACGCGCCGCAGTTCCCATTCCAGCCCGTTAATCACTTCGGTCGCAGTGGCGAAAAACTCGGCGTCATCCGAGTCGCGGCGTCCAAACGCGACGTAGTACCCAGCATCCTCGCGCGCGCGAGCGTTCCAATCCTCACGCATTCGATCGGAGACTTCCTGGCCGGCCATGTCTATTTGCGGCTCGAATACTTATTCAATTCGCCGATGAATCCTTTCGCCGAAGCGGGGGCAGCGACACCGGTGGTGACCACTTCGCGATTGGTAATCGCGCGCCCATACAGCTCCGTATTCCAGTCGGCGTCCTCGCGCAAGGTCGCGCCGCTTAATGAAACTCCCGCGAACAGCCCACGCGAACGGGACCACGTCAGAATCTCGGCGGTCATAGCGGCATCGGTTTCCGCCTGCGTGGAGCGTCCCACCGGTCCGGCCGCAGCCGACGCGTCCGCGCCGAGCGTGAATTTGGTCGAGAGGAGCCGGTCCATCCCTTTTTTATTCATGACCAGCATGAAGACATCGGTTTCCGAACCGCCGATTTGCAGACCGAAGCTGCCGCCTTCCACTCGGATCGATCCCGGCGCCGACCACCCGGGTCCGTTTCCCTTGCGGCAGGAAACAAACCCCTTGCCGTACTTCGCGCCAATAATGAATGCGCCCTTTTTCAAGCCGGGCACGATCACGACGCACGCCGCTTTATTCAGCAGATCCTGCGGAATGGCCTTGTCGGGCGTGTCCATCACTTCTTGAAACGCTTCAGCCGCCGCTTGCAGGCGTTTGGGCGCATCTGGTTCGGCGGCGCACAGCAGGCGCGCACCCAGGCTCAAGGCGGCGAAACATTTCCAGTTCATGATTCCGTTCCTCCAAAATCGATGATACACAAGCCGCATGTCATTCGTACTACCATCTCAATTTGAACCGGGGGCAATCATCATGGACTTGAAGGATCGCGTGGCAGTAGTAACCGGGGGAGGAACCGGCATCGGACGGGCTATTTCCGAGCATTTCGCCCGAGCCGGCGCGCGCGTGGTGGTGAACTACGCCCGCTCCAAAGACGATGCCGAGCAAACCGTGTCGAGCATTCGCTCGGGCGGCGGCACGGCAGTCGCCGTCGCAGCTGATGTGACCCACCAGGAGCAAGCCAGCGCCCTGATGGACGAAGCCGTGCGCGAATATGGGCGGCTCGACTTCCTGATCAACAACGCCGGCTGGAGCCAGCGCGTTCCGCATCAGCAGATGGACGATTTGACCGACGAGATCTGGGATCGCGTCTTCGAGACCAATTTGCACGGTGCGTTCTACTGCGTCCGAGCCGCTGTGCCGCTGCTGAAACGGCAGGAAGGCGCGGCGATTGTGAATATCGCATCGGTTGCGGCGCTGATGGGCCAAGGGAGCTCGATGGCGTACGCGGCATCGAAAGGCGGCATGGTGACGCTGACGAAATCATTGGCGCGCGCCTTGGCGCCGGGCATTCGCGTGAACGCAGTGCTGCCGGGATTCATCCGCACGCGCTTCGCCGGGTGGCCCGATTCGGCGTTCAATGATGCGGAAAAAATCACGCCGCTTAGGAAGTTGGCAACCGTCGACGATGTGGCGGAAGCAACTCTGTTTTTCGCGGCCAGCGCCCAAGGGACCACCGGAGAAACGCTGGTGGTCGACGGCGGGATGGCGCCCCTAGGACCGAGTTTATAGGGAGGATCGAGTGAAAACCAACAAGCAGTGGCGGCTGGCGGCACGGCCGGTGGGACTTTTCAAAGACTCCGATTTCGAGTGGCGCGAAGAGCCTGTCCCCGCCCTTCAAGATGGCAGCGTGCTGGTGCGCAATGTTTATTTGTCGCTCGATCCGACCAACAAAGTTTGGGCGACCATGGACTCCTACATGCCTGCGGTCGCGATCGGGGAAGTGATGCGCGGCGGCGCGATCGGCGCGGTGGAAGAATCACGCAACCCGGCGTTTTCGCCCGGCGATGTCGTGCAAGGGATGCTCGGATGGCAATTGTACGCCGTCATGCCCGGCGCGGCTGTGACGAAGCTTCCGAAGGGTGTGCCGATGATCGCATTCATGGGACTTTTCGGACACATCGGACTCACGGCGTACTTCGGATTGATCGATATTGGCAAGCCGAAGGAAGGCGAGACGCTGGTGGTATCCGCGGCCGCGGGAGCCGTCGGGTCGCTGGTCGGGCAGATCGGAAAAATCAAAGGCTGCCGTGCGGTCGGGCTGGCGGGCAGCGACGATAAATGCAAATGGATTCATGAAGAGCTGGGATTCGACGCGGCCATCAATTATCGAAAAGGGAATCTAATCGAGAGCCTGAAGCGCGAATGCCCTAAAGGGATCGACATTTATTTCGACAACGTCGGCGGCGAAATTCTGGATGCCGCGCTGGCGCTGATCAACCTGCGCGCGCGCATTCCGCTGTGCGGGATGATTTCGCAGTACACCGCGACGGGTCCGGTGGCCGGTCCGGCGAATCTCGCGAATCTGATTTCGCGACGCGCGCGGATCGAAGGATTCCTGGTCACCGACTACTTACCTCGCGCAGGTGAAGCAATCCAAGAAATGTCGCGCTGGATGCAGGAAGGGCGGCTGAAATTCCGCACCGATGTCGTCAACGGCCTGGAACAGACCCCGCGCGCGGTCAACCGGCTGTTCGAAGGGACCAACATGGGCAAGCTGGTGGTGAAAGTCTCGGAGGAGCAGTGAACTTCGAGCAAATCCTTTACGACAAAGACGGCCACGTTGGAACGATCACCATGAATCGTCCCGCGAAGCTCAACGCATATTCGGAAATCATGGTACATGAGATTCTCGCGGCGCTGGCCGATGCCCGCGACGACGATCAGATCCGGGTAGTGATTCTAACCGCGACGGGCCGCGGATTCTGCGCGGGTGGAGATATCAGCCGCGATTTTCAATATCCGGCACGCTATCGCGGGCATCGCCTGGAATCGATGCTCGAAATGCGCGAGAACATGCATGCGTTGATCCGTTTTTTGCATCGATTCGACAAACCCGTGATCGCGGCGATTAATGGCGCGGCCGTGGCGGGCGGATTGACGCTGGCGCTGGCCTGCGATTTTCGCATCGCAGGGGAGAGTGCCCGGCTGGGCGATACCAGTCTGAAGTTCGCGTTGATTCCGGATGAAGGCGGCGCGTATTTTTTCCCGCGCGTCCTGGGAATTGAACGTGCCCTGAAGATGTCGCTGTTGTCCGAAGTTTATCCGGCGCGTAAGGCCCTGGAACTAGGTTTGGTGACCGAAGTGGTCCCGGATGCCGAATTGATGAGCGCCACGCGGGCGCTGGCTGAAAAGCTCGCCGAGGCCGCGCCGCTGGCGGTTCGCGTCACCAAGCGGATGATGTATAAACAGCGCACCATGGAACTGGATAACGCTCTGGAAGACGCCGCGATGGCCACGTTGGTCGTGAATTACACCGACGACGTGAAGGAAGGCACGGCCGCTTTTCACGAAAAACGAAAACCGAGGTTCAAGGGCAAATAATGAAAGCTTGGAGAGTCCACGCCTGGGGAGAGCCGGAGTCGATGCGGCTCGACGAGATCGACGTACCCGCGCCGGGTCCGGGACACGTGAAGATCCGAAATCACGCGGCAGCGCTGAATTTCTTCGACATTTTGCAGGTGCAGGGGAAGTATCAGATCAAGCCGCCATTTCCGTTTACGCCGGGCGCGGAAGTCGCGGGCGTCGTGGATGCCGTCGGCGATGGTGTCACTTCCGTCCGCGCGGGAGATCGCGTGATGGCGATGCCGCATGGCGGTGGATTCGCCGAAGTTTCCATCGCTCCCGAGTCGAGCGTATTCGCGATGCCTGGAGCTATGAGCTTCGAAGAAGCCGCCGCAATCCCGATCGTCTACCACACTTCCTATTTCGCGTTCACGCATCGAACACAACTCCGCCGAGGCGAATGGCTGGTTGTGCACGCAGGCGCGAGCGGCGTGGGCATGTCGGCGATCCAGATCGGAAAGGCGCTGGGCGCGCGCGTGATTGCCACCGCGGGAAGCGAATCGAAATGCGCCTTCGCGGCTGCGCAGGGAGCCGATCAGGTGCTCGACTATTCGGATTCCAACTGGGTCGACCGCGTGAAAGAGTTTACCGGACGCGGGGCCGACGTCATTTACGATCCCGTCGGCGGCGACGTTTTCGACCTTTCGACCAAGTGCATTGCGCCGGAAGGCCGGCTGCTGGTGATCGGCTTCGCCAGCGGCCGTATTCCCTCCATCGCGGCGAATCGAATCCTGTTAAAAAATATGTCGGTGGTCGGGGTGTTGTGGGGCGGCTATGTGCAGAGCCATCCCGAATATCCTGCTCGCGTGCATGCGGCGTTGATGGAAATGTGCAAGGCGGGTGAGATTCGACCATCGGTGGGCGCGAAATATCCGTTCAGCGAACTGCCGCGCGGGCTTCGAGATTTAACAGACCGGAAGGTAATGGGGAAAGCCGTGCTGACGATCTAAGCGTCTTTGTCGACCATGTTGGTCACTTCCGCGGAACGGACTCCGTACACTTTGGCGAGCAGACGACAGATCTCTCCCGCCACGCGATCCGGTTTTTCTTTTTCGTTCAGGTCGAGCTCCACTTTGATGTAAAGATCCGTCCGTGGCATTTCCCGATGATACGATAGTGGTATCCCACGGTGAACAATCCCTGCAAGATCTGCAACAAAAGACGCGCAAAACGCTACTGCCCGGGCGTTGCGGGCGATATCTGCGCGGTATGCTGCGGGACCGAGCGCGAGAACACCGTCGATTGTCCGCTCGATTGCGAGCATTTACAAATCGCGCGCCAGCACGAACATCTGAGTCCGCTAACACCCGACGATGTCCCCAATCGGGACATCAAAGTCAGCGAGGACTTCGTGCGCGAACATGAGCAGGTGGTCATGTGGCTGACCCTCGCATTGAAACAGGCGATGGAGAAAGAACGAGCGGTGGATAGCGATGCGCGCGAAGCCATCGGAGCGATGATTCAAACCTATCGCACGCGCGAATCGGGGCTGATTTATGAAACCCGGCCGGCGAATCCATATGCCGCGGCCATCCAGCAGGCGATCCTGCAATCGATCGAGGAACTGCATAAGCACGTGAAAGAGGAGACCGGGATGCACACCCTGCGCGACGCAGAAGTGCTGGGAGCGCTGGTATTTCTTCAACGCATCGAATTGCAGCACAACAATGGACGCCGCCGCGGACGCGCGTTCTTCGATTTTCTGCGCAGCTATTTTCCGGAGCCGCCGGCAGTATCCGAAGTGGCGATATGACGGCGTACATCGTTTTCGCGCACGGGTCCAGCGTCGAATCGGCAAATGAAGCGGTTCGCGCGGCTGCGCGCGAGGCGGCAAATCGCGGTGCCTGGCCGATCTATCAGACGGCCTTTCTGGGCGGCGGCACGCCGGGTTTAAGTGAAGCTGCGGAGCAGGCCATTGCTCGCGGAGCTTCTCGCATCGTCGTGATCCCCTATTTTTTGACCCTCGGCCTCCACCTGGAGCGGGACCTTCCGGCGCTGATTCTAGAAATTCAGTCGCGCCTCCGCGGGATCGAGATTGAGGTGACCGCGCCGCTCGACGGGCATCCGGCGCTGCTCGATGCTCTAGTCGATCGCGCGCGTGAATCGGTAGGCAAGAACTGATGCCGAGAGTGTTAGCGCTGGGGCTGGCGGGCGTATGCGTGTTCGTAATCGTCGCCACCGTTATGGTCAAGCTGATGCCCTCGCCGCTGAAGGAGTCCGATGCCATGGTAATCGGCTCGGTGGCGACGCTGGTAGCGCTGCTGGTGATGTTTCTGGTGATGGTGTCGACTACCAAATCGTCGAACGTGTTCTTCAAGAAACGCCGGAAGTGATTCGGCTAGGAGGATTGCTGAAAAAAAGGGGACAGACTACTCTGTCCCCAGCGGCAACCTTGATTTCGCACAAGAGCGTCGTCGCGGACAGAGCGGTCTGTCCCCTTTTTTTTAGCAATCCTCCTAGCTCACGGCGCGTAGATCGACTTGTTTATACACCACTCGCGTTTGTTCCAGCGTAGGAAACGTCATACCCGGGAGCTTGGCCTTGGCGGTTCCCGCCGCGACGCCCCATCGGACCGAATCGGCGAACGACTTTTTCTTATCCATGCTCCATGCGAAAGCCGCGGCCATCGCGTCGCCCGCGCCAATGGGGCACAGCACATCAACGTGCGGCGGAAGGATTTCAAACACTCCTTCGACGCTTGAAGCGACCGCGCCGCGGCTTCCCAGGGAAAGAATCACGGACTCGGGCCCCATCTTCTGAATCCGGTCCAGCGCCTCCAGGTATTGGCCTCGCGTGATCAGCGCACGCCCCAGCAGACGCTCAGCCTCGTTCTGGTTGGGAGTAATCACGGTCGGTTTGGCATCCAGCGAATGCAGCAACGCCTCACCGTCCGTATCCACCAGCGTTTTCACGCCTCTCCGTTTGGCCAGGTGGATGATGTCGGAATAAAACTCCGGCGGCACACCGGGAGGAACGCTGCCGCAGATCATCAGCCATTGCGCTTTGCCCAAGCGCGCCTCCACTAGGTCATGAATCTCTTTCAGTTCTTTATCTTCGAGAGGTTCGCCCACTTCGTTCAGCTTGATGGTGAGACCCTGTTTATCGGAGATGGTGAAATTGGTCCGGCTTTCCTGCTTGACCCGAACCACCTCGACGGGAAAGCCCAAGCCGGCGAGCATTTTCTGGATACGATCGCCCGCAGTTCCGCCTGAAGTCAGCAGCGCAATCGTTTTCCCGCCAAAGTTGTGGATCACGTGCGACGCATTGATACCGCGCCCGCCCGCGGCTTCGGTGCGATCGAGAATATATGCCCGATCCTCGAACACAAGCTTGTCGACGCTGACTGTGCGGTCGATAGCGGGATTGATCGTAAGCGTGACAATCATCGTTGCGCCTAGCCAGTTTAGACCAGTTTCGGAAATAGCGCAGAGGCCCTGCAGGCGCGCCGTACGTCGAGAATCCTTGTTACACGCCCGGTGAAACTGGGCTAAACGAATTCAAGAAATGGTTTTAGCGCGGATGGTTTCCGTTCCGCGCTGTGGGAACATATTATCCTGACCCGCCAACGTCATTCGCAATTGGGCCCGTACATCGCGCTGATCTGCGTCTGCATCTTTTGGGGAACCACGTATCTCGGCATCCGGATGGCGCTTGAGTCCTTCTCCCCCAACACCCTGTTGTGCGTTCGATATCTGACTTCAGGCTCTCTGATGCTGATCGTCGCAGCGCTCCGTGGTGACCATATTCCGCGCGGCCGCGAGCTCTTGCTGACCGCCGGATTCGGCATCGTCACGCTGGGGGTGGGCAACGGATGCCTGGTATTCGCCGAGCAGTGGATCCCCAGCGGCCTCGCCGCGCTGTTCGTCACTACGTCGCCTTTCTGGCTGGTAGGCGTGGAAGCGCTGGCGCCGCGCGGGGAACGCCTGCATCTGCCCGCCGTGCGCGGGATGCTGGTCGGTGCGACGGGAACCGCTCTGCTGGTCGCGCCCGCCGCGGCCAGCCTGCGCGCGAATCCGAAAGTGATCGGTGCATTTCTGTTGTTGCAAGTCGGATGCGCGGGGTGGGCGCTCGGGTCGATCGCGCAACGCAAGACGGCATCCCGCGCGCATCCCTTCGTCAGTGGAGCGGTTCAGCAAATGGCGACTGGAGTCCTCTACCTGGTCCCGGCCGCAATTCATCCGGAGCCGGTGCACTGGTCGACGCGCGGCATCGCCGCGATCATCTATCTGATGATCTTCGGGTCCATCATCGGCTATAGCGCCTACGTTTTCGCGATGGACCGTCTGCCGGTCGCCGTCGCGTCCATTTACACCTATGTGAACCCGATGGTCGCGGTGCTGCTCGGCTGGCTGGTTTATCGGGAACCGTTCGGCGTACGCGAAGGCATTGCGATGGTGATCATCTTCACAGGCGTCGCGCTCGTGAAGCGCGCGTCAGTCCCGGTCCAGAAACTTAGCTCCGATCGCGCCGCCGAAAGCGGGCAATACGGTGAATAGCAGGAAGAAGAACGGCAGCGCCACCAGGATGTTCTTTGGATCTCGGAACGCCGCGATGTACTGGTTCAGTTCGACGTCGGATTTTCCGTATTGCCGCCAGTGATCGCGAATCGCATCCACTGCGGCCGAATCGGACATGGCGAAAACGGACACGGTCAGAAGCACGGCGATGATGACGAATCCGAAAACGCCGCAGATCCAGCCGAGATGCGCGCCGCTCAGCAGCGAAAGCCGCTGGCCGGTACGGCGGCGATAAAGAAACACGGCGCCGAACCCCGCCGCGATCAGGCACAGAGGTTCCAGAGCGAACGCGATTTGCCCGGTGATCGTCGAGACGACAATGGAAAGAATCCCTGCCAGCAGACCGATCCGTACCGCCAGGCGATTGTGAAATCCGATCGGCGGCGGCCCCTGAACCGGAAGCGGCGGCGGCAAAGCCTCCACCGGCGGCGCGGTTTCCGGCTCAACCGGTAAGATCTCGCGGGTCGGCTTGCCGCATTTATGACAAAACAGCGCGTCCTCAACCAGGACCGCGCCGCAACTGCATCGTTCCCCCACGCTTCCAGTGTGGCAGGTTACTGCAAAAATGTCTCGGAAGGCGAAGAATGTGCGAGATGCCCGGCGGGCTCATACGTCTATAATCTCTAGTAAGTCCACGTAGATAGGTTGGAGTCACCCATATGAAACAAGCTCTATTGGCCGGATGTCTGATGGTTGGCGCTTTTTCCCAGAGCCTGCCGCAAGGAATGGAAAAGGTCACCTCGGTCGAGGGAATCACCGAATATAAGCTCGCCAACGGGCTGCACGTGCTGGTATTTCCGGATCCTTCGAAGTCCACCATCACGGTCAATATGACGTACTTGGTCGGGTCGCGCCAGGAGGGCTCGGGCGAGCGCGGCATGGCGCATCTGCTCGAACACATGGTGTTCAAGGGCAGCACCAAGCACACGGATATCCCGAAGGAGCTGACCGCGCATGGCTCGCGTCCCAACGGGACCACCAGCTGGGATCGAACCAACTATTTCGAAACTTTTCAGGCCACCGACGAGAATCTCAAATGGGCGCTCGACCTGGAGTCGGACCGCATGGTGAACTCCTTCATCCGCAAATCCGACCTGGACAGCGAAATGACCGTGGTTCGGAACGAGTTCGAAATGGGCGAAAACAGCCCCTTCAATGTACTTTTCGAGCGCGCGATGTCGTCCGCCTATGTCTGGCATCCCTACGGCCGCTCCGTGATCGGGAACCGCGCGGACATTGAAAACGTGCCGATCGACAAGCTGCAGGCGTTTTACAAAAAGTTCTATCAACCCGATGACGCGATCCTGACCGTCGCGGGGAAACTCGAAGAAGCGAAAGTGCTGCCCCTGATCGCACAATATTTCGGACCGATTCCCGCGCCCACCCGCAAACTGGACACGCCCTATACGGTCGAGCCGACGCAGGACGGCGAACGTGAAGTGACGCTGCGCCGCGTCGGCGATATTCAGGCCGTCCTGAGCGTGTTTCACGTGCCCGCGGGATCGGACCCGGATTATCCCGCCATCGACGTTCTGATCGGCATCTTGTCGGACAATCCGGCGGGCCGGCTTCATAAGGCCCTGGTTGACAACAAGAAGGCGTCTCAGATCATCGGCTTCGACCTGCAATTGAATGAGCCAGGCATGGCGGTGCTGGGCGCGATCCTGACCAAAACCGATTCAGTCGCGGAAGCGCGCAAGATCCTGATCGACACGATAGAGAGCGTCGCGAAGGAGCCTCCCAGCAAAGAGGAAGTGGAACGGGCCAAGACCCGCCAGTTGAAAGATATCGAGTTGCAGCTTCGGGATTCCGAAAAAATCGGCCTGTTCATGAGCGAATGGGCCAGCATGGGCGACTGGCGGCTGATGTATCTGGATCGCGACCGTTTGCGCAAGGTCACGCCCGAGGACGTGCAGCGCGTCGCCCAGGCGTATTTGAAAAGTTCCAACCGGACCGTCGCCGAATTCATTCCCGATCCCAAGCCGGACCGCTCCGTGATCCCCGCCAAAACGGATTATGAAGCCGCGCTAAAAGATTACAAAGGCGAGGCCGCGATGGCCCAGGGCGAAGCCTTCGATCCTTCGCCGGCGAATATCGAATCGCGCGTCGAACGGAAGAAGCTCGCTTCGGGGATGAAAATCTCGCTGCTCGCCAAGAAGACGCGCGGAAACACGGTGAGTGCGACTTTGCGCCTTCACTTTGGAACTGTGGAAAGCTTGAACGGAAAAAGCACCGCCGCTTCGCTCGCCATCGCAACACTGATTCGCGGGACGAAAAACAAGAATCGCCAACAGATTCAGGACGAGCTCGACCGTTTGAAGGCGCAGGTGGAGATCGGCGGCGGCGCGACCAACGTGACCGCGACGATACAGACCGTTCGCGAGAACCTCCCCGCAGCCATGCGCCTGGTCGCCGAAGTCTTGAAAGAGCCCGCGTTCCCCGAAACTGAGTTCGATCAAATCAAGAAATCGGACTTGACCAACGCTGAATCCGGAAAATCGGAGCCGCAAGCGATCGCCCCAGTGGAGCTGGCTCGCGCGATGAATCCGCATCCGAAAGGCGATGTGCGCGCGACGCTCCTTCCAGCCGAGCGGATCGAAGAACTTCAGAAGACTACGCTGGCCGACGCGAAGAAGTTTTATCAGGATTTCGTTGGCGCTTCGAACGCAGAGCTGGCCATCGTCGGCGATTTCGACCCTCAGGAGATGTTGAAGCTCGCCGAACAGCTCTTCGGATCGTGGAAAAGCCCTGCGCCGTTTCAGCGCGTGAGCGATCCGTACCGCAAGATCGAACCCGTGAATCGGACCATCGAGACGCCCGACAAAGAAAATGCTATGTTTATGGCCGGAATCCGCCTGAATCTCAGCAGTAACGATCCCGATTACCCGGCGCTGGTCCTGGCGGACTATATGTTAGGCGGTGGATTCCTGAACTCGCGCCTGGCCACTCGAATCCGGCAGAAAGAAGGGCTGAGCTACGGTATCGGATCGGGGTTCGCCGCATCGGCGAAAGAGAAAAACGGGACCTTCCGCATCTACGCGATCGCCGCGCCACAGAACGTCGCCAAAGTAGAAGCGGCGACCAAGGAGGAGCTTGAAAAAGCTGCAAAAGACGGCTTCACCGTTGACGAGATCGCGGCCGCGAAATCGGGCTGGCTCCAATCGCGCAAAGTGGACCGTTCCGAGGACAACGCGCTCGCCGGGACGCTGGCCACGCGCGACTACGACGATCGCACCATGACCTACGACGCGGATCTGGAGCAGAAAGTCAACGCACTGACTCCGCAGCAGATTTCGGACGCCCTCCATCGGAACTTCGATGTCGCCTCGCTCTCGATCGTGAAGGCCGGGGATTTCAAGAAGGCCGCGGCGAGCAAGTAAGGGTATTCTAGGGTCTTGTGCCTGCTCTGACGCTGCTGGTGACCGCGGACCCCACCGCTTCCTATTTGAAGCCGCTCGCGCGCCTGAGCGATGACACGCGCATCATCGTCAGTGACGATCCTGAAAATCTGCGCAAACTCGCACCGGAGGCCGACGTTCTGCTGAACGGCGATTTCCGCGATCCCACGCTCTTCTTGTCGACATTTCCGTATGCCACGCGCGTCCGGTGGATCCATTCGCCGGGAGCTGGCGTGGAACGAGTGCTTTCACCGGAGATCGCCTCGAGTCCCGTCCCGCTAACCAACGGCCGCGGCGTATTCGCGACCGCTCTGGGCGAATGGGTCATTGGCGCGATGATCTATTTCTGTTACGACCTGCCACGAGTTCGAAAAAACCAAGCCGCGCGGCGCTGGGAGTCGTTCCAGCATCTTGAGCTTTACGGCCAGACCCTCGCCATCATCGGCTACGGGGGCATCGGACGCGCAATCGCGGATCGCGCACAAGCATTCGGCATGCGGATCCTCACCATGGGCCGCAAAGACGGTGAGAAACTCATGCAGGCACTCTCCGAGTCCGATTTCGTAGCCATCAGCGCCCCGCTGACGCCCGAAACTCGCGGGATGATCGGAGCTGCCCAAATCGCTGCGATGAAAGCATCGGCAGTGATCATCAACGTCGGACGCGGCGCGATCATCGATGAAACGGCCCTGCTCCAGGCGCTCGCATCGAAACAAATCCGCGGCGCTGCGCTGGACGTCTTCGCGACCGAGCCGCTGCCGCCCGATCACCCTTTCTACAATCTCGACAACCTGCTGATTTCGCCGCACTGCGCCGACGATCTGCCGGATTCGCGCGAACGGGCGATCACCTTCTTCGTCGAAAATTTCGAGCGCTTCCGCAAAGGCGAGCCGCTCCAGAACGTGGTGGATAAACATGCCGGATACTGAAATCACATTTGAGGATATTCGCGCCGCATCCGAACGGATTCGTCCGATCGCAAAAAGGACGCCGGTGATGACGTCGCGGAGCGTCGACCAGCAATCGGGCGTCGCCGCGTTCTTCAAGTGCGAGAATTTTCAAAAAGGCGGCGCGTTCAAGATCCGCGGCGCATCGAACTTCATTCTTTCGATTCCCAAGGATCAGTTGTCGAAAGGCGTGGTCGCTCACTCCTCCGGGAACCACGCTCAAGCGGTCGCCATCGCGGCGGAATTCGTGGGCGCGCCGGCGACTCTGGTGATGCCTGAAGACGCCCCGCGCTCGAAGGTGGAAGGTACGCGAGCACGCGGCGCCAAGATCGTTACTTACAATCGCTTCACCGACAGCCGTGAAGCCATCAGCGCGCGCATTTCCGCCGAGACCGGAGCGACCATCGTCCCGCCCTACGATCATCCCTGGACCATCGCGGGCCAAGGAACCGCGGCGAAGGAATTGCTTGAAGAAGTGCCGGATCTGGATGCGATCGTGGTGTGCGTAGGCGGAGGCGGCTTGCTTTCGGGCTCGTCGATCGCGGCTCGCCACCTGCGCCCATCGATCCGCATCTTCGGCGTCGAACCGGAGCTGGCCAACGACACTTATTTGTCTTTCGCAGCCGGCAAGCGAGTGAAAATCGAAACTCCGCCGACCATCGCTGACGGTCTGCGTTCCACCAGCCCAGGCGAGCTCACGTTTCCGATTCTTCGCCGCAACGTCGAGCAGATGCTGCTGGTGAGCGAGGATGAAATTCGCGCGACCCTGAAGTTCCTGCTGATGCGCATGAAAATTCTGGTCGAGCCGAGCGGCGCAGTTTCCGCTGCGGCCGTTCTATTCAAGAAACTGCCGCCCGGTATCGGCCGTGTAGGCGTGATTCTTTCCGGAGGCAATGTCGATTACGAACAACTTGCGACTCTATGAAGTGGATCGGACTTCTGTTGTTCTTAGCCGCGCCGTTTTGGGAGACCAAAGCGCCCGCGGATTGGTCCGATGAAGAGGTCGAGCGCCTGTTCACCAATTCGCCCTGGGCTCAGATGGTGACGGGACCGGGAAGGGGCGATGCGCCACCCGTTCAAACGTATCTGGCCACGGCCTCGCCCATCGACCAAGCCGAACGCGAACGGGATCGCCGTGCACGCCTGCGCCGCCGTGGCGCGCCGCCTTCAGATCCGCTCTCGGAAGAGTATCGGCTATGGTTTGAAGATAATCGCGCCACGCAAATCGTGCTCGCAGTGAATATCCCCAATAACCGCGCGTTCGCCGATAGCCGCGAAACCTCGCGTATGGAGCAGGAGTGCGTGATGCACGCCGGCCGTCGAAAATTCAAAATGACCGGCCATTTCCCCCCGTCGCCCGGCGATCCTTTTCTTCGCCTCGCGTTCCCGCGCCAAGTGGAAGCAACCGATAAATCCGTGTCCTTCGATCTGTATCTTCCCGGTGTGCCGCTGCCATTCCGCGTGGCGGAGTTTAGCGTGAAGGACATGATGCTGAAGGGCAAGCTGGAGATGTAGATCACTTCCCCCGCTTGATAATCCCGTCCAGAAGCTTTCCCGCGGTGTCCTTCATGTTGTGAAGCTGATCCGTCGCCAGCCCCTTCAGGTCCGGCTCGAACTTCGGATCGGAAGACGTGCCGCGCACGAAAAACGGAACGGTGGCGTGGGTGTAGCCGCTCAACTGCACTTTCATCTTGAAATCCAGCGCACGATTGGGACTGATCGTGCCGCTTCCCGTCAGATCGCCCAGGTTCTGCGCGACAGCCTGGATGTTGTCGATCGAGGTTTCCTGCTGGCTGGCTTTTACGTCGGCGCTTAATTTCTGAAGCTGGGTGTCGGACCCCTTTTGGATTCCCGCAAGGCTTTCGATCACAGACAATTTCGAACCCAGGTCGAAGCCGCTGATCTTCACATCGTTAAGCCCGAGCGCTCCCACTGCGGCAAGGTTCTCGACGGGGCCTTCCATTCTGAGCTTTGCGAAAGCAGTCCCTCCCTGGAGCGACGCACCAGCCGGCAGCGCGATATTCAGCGCGGGCAGCAAGCCTTCCAGCTCGCCGACGGGCATAGCCGGCGCCGAAAGATTCACCTTCAGCGCCATCGACTCTCCGCGCGGCGTATAAGTTCCGGCCAGCGTGGCCGAGGCCTTGCCGATGTGAACGTCGCCCTTTTGGAGCGAACCGGCACGCGTCGCCAAGTCATGTTCCACCGCGAAATCGATTCCGACTGGACGCGTCGCGGGCGTACCACCTTTCACCAGCGTCAATCGGTCGGCTTTGACGTGCCCGTTGACGGCAATGCGCGCACCGTCGGAATCGACGCTCCCGTCGATCGACACAAGTCCGCCGACGCCCGCCTCCGCGGCGATCGCGCTCGCTGCGACCACGTCAAGGTGAACCACGTTCAGCGTCAGGCTGAATGGGGTGGCTTCCAGATTATCCTTGCGAATCGGGCCAGCTTTGCCGTCCAGCTTGATCTCCCCGCCGCCCGACAATTTCGCGGAAAGCGAGAACGGCATCGCCGAGCTTGGCGAGAAATCCTTCAGCTCGATATTCACGCTGTCAAGGATCAATGGCTTCGCATGTCCGCTGGTCTTTGCAATGGTCAGGCGGCCGTTGGTGATCTTGACCAGGCTCACCGAAAGATCCACGGCGGATCCGCCCGCGGGCGCTGGTGTCTGAGCAGGGGCCGCTGGCGACGCCGGCTTCGCGCCCAGATTCGCATAGTTCCAGACCCCGGCGGGATTTTGCAGCAGCGTAATCTCTGGCTGATCGATGGTGACCCCGGTCACGTTGATTTTTCTGGATGCGATCAGCGGCCACATCTCCACGCCGACCTTCAACGATTTCGCGTGGACAAAGGGAGATTGGCCGAACGCCGGGTCGTCCGCGATCGCCAGATCGTCCGCGGATACGCCGCCGGTGAGCACTTCCAGCTTCAGATTTCCCACCGTAACCTGCCGTCCCAGCACCTTCGACAACTCGGATTCGAGCATCGGACGAAATTGATTGGCGTCGATCAGAAAGGGCAGCGCGATCGCCGCCGCTACCAGAACCACCACCACGATACCGAGAATACGGGCAAATTTCATGAAATCTACCTCCGCCCCACCGCCGCCAGCGCTCGATCGGCCGCCACAACGCCGCGATACTGGGCTTCTTCGAAAATGGAAAATCCACTGAGATCGGAGTTGGCGTAGAGAATCGGACCGTTCTGCGCAGCGAAATTCCTGCGCGTCTGCGATGCCAGAAATCCCGGAGCCGGTCGCGCCATCGCATGGCCGATCCGCATCACGTCGATGCGCGACACCCGCTCCCGAATGTCGGGATGCGCGCGCACCAAATCGTGCAAAATCGCCTCGCGCCAATAACCCCAGTCCTTTTCAAGCAGCATGGTACGCGCCTCCGCGGGAGCCTGGCCGGCGAACGACCAGTAAAACGTCCACACCGAACGATCGATGAAGCTGCGCAGGCTCATGTGCGTCGCATCCACGTATCCGAGCGCCGGTGAGTCGTAAATCACGTTATCCCACGCAACCTCTTCAGGCGGTTTTTCGATGGTCAGATTAGCAGTCAGCCACGGCGAATACACGAACCCTTCGGCGCGTGGCGCTCCTTCAACGATATACGAAGCCAGGAACGTGGGCGCGGCGAAGATCACTCGTTCGGCGATGTACTCAACCTGCTCCGTCCGCACCCGCAGCCGCGTCCCTTCGCGCACGATCGAATAAACCGGAGACGCCGGCCTTATCCACGCCTTCAACCGTTCGATGAGTTGCCGCGCGATCCAGCCGTTGCCCTCTGGCCAGGTGAGTGGACCTTTTTCATCCGGATCGCGCGAGGCAAAGTAATGCACGCCAGCCCACGCCGATGTTTCGCGAGCCAGCGCGCCATAATCGTCGCGGCAGGCGTAGTTGATGTACCAGTTCAGATAAGGCGAGCTGAACCCATTCAACGCCATCCAATCCTGCATGGAAACTCGGTCCAGGCCATCCTTTGCGGCAACGTGCTCCCCCCGCTCCATCGGGATCGTAAAACGTCCCGACGCGCGAAATTCCGCCATCTGGTCATGAAAGCGCCGATACTCTTCCCGATCCCGGCTGGCCGCGGCTACCTCGGGCTCGATTCCCTCCTGCCAGCGCCCGTGCAGGAACAAGCGCTCCTGCGGCGCGAAACACAAACGGCGCTCGTCCCACACGCCGTCTTTCAGGACGCCCAGTTCTTCGAACAATTCGCGAACCAGCGTCGCGCCCGCGTCGGGAACGGGAACGTAGTGGGCGGCCCAGGGATAGGAGGTGATCTCATTTTCCCCCCATCGGGAATTGCCGCCCGCCTGCGGTTCCATCTCGAGCAGCGCGAAATCTCGAAACCCGCGCTTATTCAGCCGCCATGCCGCGCTTAATCCGGCCATTCCACCGCCGACGATCACGACCGGAAGTTTTTCGATACGCGCAGGTGCCGCAAACCGGGCATGATCACGGATGCGATGGCCCAGCGGAAACGCGTCGTTCACGAATCCGCCCGTGACCGGCCGTTCCGCCTTGACGGTCAGGCCAACCAGCGCCGCGCTGACGAATTGCCGTCGGGTTCGACGGGACATTAGGAAATCGGCCGTCTATTTCGCGGGCGTAAACGTGAAATCGGAAACGCCGATCTCGTCGTTGCCTTGAATCAGGAACCCGACCTTTCCGGAGGCGAAGTCCCGGCCTGGCTCAGCAAACGTATCGAGCACCACCCACTGTCCGCTCGGATTCTTGATCCGGTGCACGACGTGTTCTCCGGTCACCTCGATTTGGATCGTGAAGGCTTTTTGGTTTTCGAGCTTGTGCTGGGTTTTCTCCCGCTCCAGCTTCTTGCCTTTTTCCATCACTTCCGCCCAGAAAGTCTTATGGTCCAGCTCGTAAAGCAAATAATTCTTGGCGTCGACGTACTGGACGCACCACCGAATGCGGCCTCCTTTGAATACATTGCCGCCGTGAACCAGCTCCACCGTGAACGTGTAGGTTCCCTTTGGCCCCAGCTTGTAAGGAACAAACCCGCCTCCGCGATGGGTCCACAGGTCGCCCTCTTTCTTCCAGGCGTCGGGATCTTCGAAATCCGAAATGTCGCCGGTTTTCACCGGAGCCGGTGCGACATGCGCGAGCGTGATCTCCACCGTCCGGTTCTCGCCCGCGGCAATCTGTACCCGCTCAGTCTTTTCCGCGTATCCCGGAGCCTTCCCATTGAACACGTAGCTTCCGGCCGGCAGTTCCAGCAGATTCCCGCGGACTTCATGCGTCTGTGTTTCGTCCGCGCGATGATATGTCACTGCGGCGTCGGCCGGCGAACGGGTAAGGTGGATGGTCCCGCTCGTATTCACCGGCACTGCTGCCAGCACTACGTCGGCTCCCGACAAGACCACTGGCTGGCCGGCCTTGAAGTTTCGCTGCACTCGCTTCGGCGTGAACTGATCCCGCTTCAGATCGATCACATGATCGCCCGGCGAGACGTTGTTGCGAGCGAAATTCCCGTCCGCGCCCACCGTTCCGATGCTGTTCTGATCCAGAAACACTTCCGCTCCTGGCGTCGCGCCGTGGATTTGCAACGAACTGGTCTGCACCGTTACCGCCGGCTTCATCTTGAACTCCATCCGCACTTCGGCGCCTTTTTTCACTTCGGCGGTCTGCGCGGGCTCGTTCTGAAAACCGTCCTTGGCGACGCGAACCGTCACCGAACCGATCGCGGGAATCCGCACTTGCCCGCGCTGCGTGTGCCTGCGAAACTCCTTGTCGTTCACGAACACGCGCACGTCATCTTCGCCCGTGGAGACAATTAGGGTCCCGATATTCAGGTCCGACTTCAAGAAAGCCGTCAGCATCGGCCCCGGACCGAAACTCTCCTTCATGTTGCGCTGATCTTTCCCTTCACCGACGATCAACTCGTCCACGCCGGGCGTAAAGGTCTTCAGATCGACGCCCGCCGGTCCGGCGTCGCCTTCCGGCTGGCCATTCACAGTCAGCTTCATCGGGCCCGAGCTGGTCACCACGTGCGCCTGGCTCCCCAGACTCGAAATCAGCACCGCCATCAGATTGCGCGTGGTCACGTTGCCGGTAATCGCCGGCGGTTTGGCATCGGCGATCTCGAAGGAGAATGACGCGTCGCCCGCTCTTCCCGTCAACTTTACCGTGTGCTGGCCCGGCGCAATTTTGTCGATGATGTACTGCCCCTCCTGCAAATCGGCCGGCGGCTGATCGTCAAGCACGATCTTGCCCTGATCGAGATCGGTGAGAATGCGCACCGATTGCGGCTGCGCGGCCAGCGTCAGCGCGACGGACGCCGGCTGCCCATGCACCACCGCAACCGAGTTCGTAGCAGGATCGTACCCGTCCAGAAATGCCATCACCTGATAGGTGCCCGGCTCCAGGTCGAGTTTGCAGGGAGACGTGCATTTCGCATCGCCGTTGATCCGAATGGAGGCGTTCGGCGGCGTTGTAGTCACGTCCACTTGTATCGTGGTGGCGACCACCACTGACTTTTTCTTGCGTGCCTGGTTCACCAGAAACGCGATGATGACGATCGCGACTAACGCCCCCAGCAGCCCGCCGATCAATAGCGGGCGTTGCCAACTGCCGGCAGCACTGGGGACTTTCGGCGGAGCCTTCGGCGTCGCCTTCGGACCGGGCTGTACGGGTGGCGCATAGGCTTTTCCGCTTGGCGGCATCTGCGGCGGCACGTTCGCGCCGGTTCCAAAAACCGGCGCCTGTTGTCCTGTGTTCAGCAAACCTTGCCCCGGCGGCGGTTGGACCGGCGGTGATGTAACCCCGCTCGATAATTTCACCGTCGGAGCCTGTGGTGAAAGCGGAGCGCGCGGCGGCAGAGCGCCCAGCGGCGGAATCGGAGGCGGCCCTCCCGGATCGCCCGGCTTAGCGAACTGCCCTGACGACATCAGCCGAACCGGCGGAGTCACCTCGGGCGGTCTGGCTTCAGGCGGTCTGATCCCGGAAGGCGGTCGCGGCGCCGGAATCGTAGGTGGAACTGGAGGTGGCGGCGCCGATCTTGGCATCGCCGGCGGAACTGCCACCGTGGGTGGCAGCGGAGGCACGCCCGCCGCCGGTTTGACACCGCCCGGTTGCTCCTTCAGGCGACTTCCCCGGTTCACTAAATGTTGCTTGATATCGCCGACAACCAATTGCACTTCGAAGTCGTCCGGATACTGATTGGCGATCTCGTCCAGGCGGTGGAAAATCGGCTTCAACGCAGCCAGATCGGTCACCAGGTCGACCTGCTGGTCCAGGTTCTTCAATTCATCCAGAGGTTTCAGGTTCTCGGCGCCCACGATGTTATCCTACACTAGCGCGGTGATAATCGCCTTCGATGCCACGCCCTTAACAATATCGACTGGAGGAGTCGCGCGCTACACGGCTGAGTTGGCGCTCGCCGTGGCGGCCTCTCGTCCCGACGATGAGTTCTGGCTGCTCTCGGATCAGCCTTTTTCCATGATGCCACGCGCGCCCCGAAATCTGCTCCAGGGAAGCGGTCCGCAATCCATGGCAGCCCGGAAATGGTGGCTTTGGGGATTACATCAGGAAATGACACGCCGCCGCGTCGATCTATTTCATGGGACCGATTTCTCGGTCCCCTATCTTCCTCTGCGGCCCAGCGTCATGACTTTGCACGATCTTTCTCCGTGGCTCGATCCCCAGTGGCAGCCCGATGCCGGCCGCATCCGCCGCCGCACACCGCTTTTGCTGCGGGTCGGCCTGGCGACTATGATCATCACCCACAGCGAGGCCGTGCGCCGCGCCGCCATCGCACGATTCCGTCTCCAGGCGGACCGGGTGGTGGCGATACCGCTCGCCGCGTCCGAACATTTTCGACCCGTTCCGTGCGCTCCGTCCGAGACGCCGTATTTTCTGTTCGTCGGCACTCTGGAACCGCGAAAAAATGTCATCCGCCTGATCGAAGCGTGGCGCGAAGTCCGCAAGACTCGACAAGTGGACCTGGTGCTCGCCGGACGTACCCGCGCCGATTTCCCGCCCTTGTCTCCCGAGCCCGGCCTGCGGGTTCTCGGCGCCGTTGCCGAAGAGGATCTCCCGTTGCTCTATTCGGCGGCGCTGGCGGTCGTGTATCCGTCGATGTATGAGGGCTTCGGTCTGCCGGTGCTCGAAGCTATGCAGTGCGGCGCCCTGGTGATCACTTCGCGCGACCCGGCCATTCTCGAGCTCAGCGCCGGGGCGGCGGTGCATGTGGACGCGAACAACACGCGCTCTCTTGGAGACGCCCTCGCCCTCGCCCACGATTGCCCTCAGAATTTCGCCGGTTTGCGCGACCGCGCGCTCGCCCGGTCGCACGAATTTTCGTGGCGTCGCACCGCGGAGCGAACCTGGGAGGTGTATGCCGAAGCCCGGCGCATCTTCCGCAAGTAGCGCCCTTTTTCTTACTCCGGAAGACCCGAAGCCCGGCGCGGGTGGGGGCGGACTGCGATCCGCGTCTCTGCTCGAATATCTGCGTCAACGCTACGCGGTTGAAGTCGCCCGCTTCACGCTTCCCGTTCATTCGAAAAACATCCTGGCGCGCGTGTGGCGGAACGGATGGCGATTCGTGCGCAACTCGCCTCCGCTGCTTGATCGCTTCGCTGGATTCGAAGCGCAGCTCATGCCCGTTCTGAACGACCGCCGCTACGTCGTCGGAGTGATCGAGCATTTCTGGTGTGCTCCGTATGCGCGGTCCCTGCGGCCGCATTGCGACCGCCTGGTGCTGGATCTTCACAACATCGAAAGCGAGCTGGCGAGCACCCACGCCCAGGCCACGCACGGCTTCGAATCCGTCCTGCACCGGCGCTTCGCCGCCGCCTACCGCCGACTGGAGCGAACCTGGCTGCCCGAATTCGACACGATTCTGGTCCCCTCGGAGGAAGATCGCTCGCGCATTCAGCATCCGGACATCCGCGTCTACCCGAACGCGTTGCCGCTGATCGACCGCCCCAGCGTCGCCGAGCGCGATTGCATCGCGTTCAGCGGAAATCTCGAGTATCATCCCAATATCGAGGCCGTGCGCTGGTTCCGGTCCCAGATCTGGCCCCGCATCAAATCCTCGGTCGAATGGCGTCTGGTCGGTCGTAATCCACATGCCGTGCAAAGGATAGTGGCAGGCGATCCTCGCATTACTCTGACCGGACCGGTAACCGATGCAGTGGCTGCACTTGCGGAAGCGAAAATTTGCGTGGTTCCGCTATTGTCGGGAAGCGGAACGCGGTTCAAGATCCTGGAAGCCTGGGCCGCCGCGCGCGCCGTAGTCTCAACTTCGCTCGGAGCGGAAGGCCTGGGCGCGCGATCGGGTGAACACCTGCTGATCGCCGAAACCGAGGACGCCTTCGCCGCCGCCATCAACTGGCTGCTCGCCGATCCAGACTTGCGGCGGCGATTGGGAAACGCAGGAAGGGCGCTCTATCTGGAACGCTTCACGTGGCAGGCCGCCTGGAAATCCATCGAAGGCCTATGAATTAAACTCGCCGAAAATAGGGCTGATCCGTCCCACCTCGCTAAACGCGCTTGGCCATCAGAATCGTCATATCGTCCTGCAACTCCTCCGACGCGGTCCACTGGCGGACGCTCGACAGCACGATTTCGATGATCTGCTCCTCGGAACGATGCGCGTTGCGCTCGATCAGATCGGTCAGCCGGTCTTCGCCGAACATTTCACCATATTCGTTCTCCGGCTCAGTGATCCCGTCGGTGAAGCACACCAGCAGGTCGCCCGGCTTCATCTCCACACGACTTTCGCCGTACGAAGAGAACGGAAACGCGCCGACCACCGTTCCGTTCACGTCCAGCCTCTCCGCCACGCCGCTGCGAATCAGAATCGGCGGAAGGTGACCCGCGTTGGTGTAGCTGAATGAGCCGGTGGGTTCGTCGTATACGCCCAGCAGGAACGTCGCGTATTTTTCCGGCGAAGTATAGGCGTGAAGCTGATTATTCAACCGGCTGACCAGGCGCGATGTCGAAACCGGTATCGGTATGCTACCGTTCCCCGCGCTGGCAGCCACTTCCAGCCAGCTCTGCAACTGCGTGCGCAGCGAGCTCTGCAAGGTCGCCATCAGCAGCGCCGCCGAAATTCCTTTTCCGGCTACGTCTCCGATCGCCAGCGCGACTTGCGTGTCGCGGATGCTTTCGTAGTCGTAATAATCTCCGGAAACGATGCGCGCCGGCTGGCAGATCGCCGCCAGCTTCAGCGTCGGGGTATGCGGAACCTCGCGCGGATAAAGCTGGCTCTGGACCTCCCGGGCGATCTCGATCTCCGATTGCAGACGTTCCTTCTCTTTGGCCACCACCAGCAGCCGTTCCAGATTCTCGGTCATGGAGTTGAACGACCGGCTCAGGTCCGCAAGCTGATCGTTCCCTCGGACTTCAATCCGATGCGAGAAATCGCCTTCAATCATTTTCTGCGTGCCCTGATACAGGCGATGAACCGCGCCCGTAATGGTGCGGGTCATCGTAACGCCGATGATGAGGGAAATGATTTCGATAATGACGAACAACACCAGGCCCGCAACCAGAAGGGATCCCAGAATGTCCTGCGCGACGTCGGCCTTCCGGTTGAACACCGCGAACAGAACGGCTGAAATGCGCGAGTCGACTCCCAGATATCCTGCATTCGTCTTACCCGGATGATCCCAATCGGCGGTTGGAATCGTGGCAAACCAGAAGATCTCGTCGTCAAAGCGATTCACAGCCGCAGGCAAGCGTCCCGAAGCCGCCGGACCGGTGAAGCGCGCCTGAATGTCGAAGGATTCGCCGAAGTTGACCACCCCCAGGTTCGGCACCAACGCTTCCAGAAATTCACGCGTCAGCGGAGCCGTAATCGTAATGTCGCCGGTGGCGGTTTTCGTATAGCTCCACACGTAAAACCGTTTGTCGCGCATCAGCGGGCCGCGCGTGTTGGACCACCCGTCGTGCGGCGCCGGAATGGTCGATGTCTGGGGATACCGCACGACACGGTCCCCATCGCGCATCAGAATCTCAATGCCGGGATAGCGATCCTCGTAAAACAGATCAATCATCGCCCTGATGACTGCGGGGCGCGAGTCCGGGGCGGTGCGGACGACGCTCTGCGCAGCGTCGGCGAGTCCGTCGATGCGCCGGTCCAGTTCGCTGCTGACCAGGTAAATCGCGATCTGCTGAGCCATGTACTTGCCGCCCTCGACGGCCAGCACCACGATCAAAAGAATCGGCACCACCGCGATGAACAAATAAGTGACCAGCAGGCGATTCCGCAATCGCCACAGTGCGGCGTTGCGCAGCAGCCGCGCCGCGAGCCACACGCCGCTGATGGTTAGCGCGATCCCGATCACCAGCAGCCAGCCGCTTCGCGGCGCAAATGCGCGCACCAGCCCGTACGCCACCGCCAGCACGATGAATGCGATGCCCACTCGTCCGATCCGTCCGGAGAGGGCTTGAAGGCGGGCGCGCACGATGGCTACACTCTCGATTTCGCGATCGCCGGCGCGTCTTTGTCCTGCTCGATGTAATACTTCGTCAGTCCCGCCTCGAGCAGACGAAACGCGGAGTCGACATCGTCGGCAAAACTGAGCAATTCAAGATCGGATTCCGCAATCATTCCATGCTTCACCAGCGCGTCGAAGTTCAGGATTTCCTTCCAGAACTCGGATCCGTAAAGAATCACCACCATCTTTTTCAGCAGCTTCTGGGTTTGCACCAGGGTCAGGATCTCAGTCAGTTCATCCAGCGTACCGAATCCGCCGGGGAACACCACCAGCGCCTTCGCCAGATAAGCGAACCAGAACTTGCGCATGAAGAAGTAGTGAAACTCGAAGCACAACTCCGGCGTAATGAATGGATTGGGGCGCTGCTCAAACGGCAAGCCGATGTTCAGTCCGATGGTCTTTCCGCCGGCGTCCTGCGCGCCACGATTGGCGGCTTCCATAATGCCCGGTCCGCCGCCGCTGCAAATTACGAAACGGCGCGCCGAGTTGGTCAGGTTGTTCGACCATTCCGTCACCCGCCGCGCCAGTTCTCGCGCCTCGTTGTAATAGCGGCCGTTCGGCCCCGATTCAAACGTGCGCGCGGACCCAAAAAACACCACCGTATCTTGAACTTTTTCCTGCCGAAATTGTTTAAGCGGATAAAGATACTCGCTTAAAATCCGTAGCGAGCGAGCTTCCGGGGTGTCCAAGAATTTTTCATTCCGGTAAGCCAGCAGCGGATGTCCGGAGCGGTCGGGAATTCCGTCGTTTTCACTCATGTTCAAGCTTTGACAAACGTTTCTCCAATTGTCGCATTGTCTTCAGGATCTCCGGCAATTTCGGAAACGCTGTGATCGCGCGCAGCCAGTCGCGAGCGTCGAACGCGGGAGAGCCGCTCATCACCGCGCCCGCTTCTACATCCCCACCGATTCCGCTCTGCGCATAAATCACCGCGTTGTCGTGAATCGTCAAGTGCCCGGAAACGCCCACTTGCCCGGCAAGCAGAACATTCTTTTCCAGCACGCTTGATCCGGCGAGTCCGGTTTGCGCGCAGATGATATTGTCTTCGCCCACGACGCAGGTATGGCCGATCTGCACCAGGCTATCGATCTTGGCGCCGCGCTTCACGCGCGTTTCGCCCACATGCGGGCGGTCGACGGACGTAAGGGTCTGAATCTCGACATCGTCTTCGATCACGGTAACGCCGCTCTGGACAATCTTGTGATGGCGGCCATCGGCGCGCTTGGCGAAGCCGAATCCGTCGCCGCCGATGACGGCCCCATTCTGAAGCGTAACGCGATTGCCGATGCGGCAAAACTCCCGCACCACGGCGTGCGAGTGCGCGTAAAAATCGTCACCGATGATAGCGCCTTCATAGACGACCACGTGCGGACGCAACACGGCATTGTTTCCAATAACAACGTTGTCCCCGATGGCTGAAAATGGGCCGATGGACGCATTCGCTCCGATGCGCGCGCTGGCGGAAATCGACGCAAGCGGGTGAATGCCCGGTTTGGGCCGAGGCGGTTGATAAAACAACTCGAGCGCTCGCGCGAAGTCCAGGTAAGGATTGGAGGAAATGACCTGCGCCGCGCCGTGCTCGGCGACGGGAGCCTTTAGAATCACCGCTCCGGCGCGCGTATGCTTCAACTTATGCGCATACTTAGGATTCGCAAGAAACGTGAGTTCGCGCGGTCCGGCATGTTCCATTCCAGCCGCCCCGGTAATCTCAATCGAGCCATCCCCGCGCAGCTCACAGGCGAGCCGAGCGGCGATCTCTGAAAGCTTCATGTTTCTAGGTTAGCCACCGAAGAACACCAATGCACACAGCTCTAGCGTCTATCTGCGTTTCATCGGTGGCCAGCAGGGATTTTCAGGACTTGGCAGGCTTATCGCTGAGCTTCCACTTCTTATCATCGAAGTATAGAACCTTGCCCTGCCGGTACGATTCGACCGCCGCGGTGATCAGCACCTGCGCGCAGGCTCCGGTTTCCACATCCAGATGCGGCTTCTTCCGCGTCCGCATGCAGTCCAGGAAGTTGTTCATGTGCGCG